>ERZ869909.87-NODE-87-length-137068-cov-5.124132_pt1 | contig 137068 bp, 101 predicted proteins | sample MGYA00520892_ERZ869909 | MGnify/ENA primary metagenome ERZ869909 (study PRJEB32215, sample SAMEA104723947) | bioreactor metagenome | biome: bioreactor; feature: anaerobic bioreactor; material: water | place: China | collected 2015-03-12 ... | reverse complement strand
ATGCCAGCCATGATCTGGAACTGCCGCTGCGACAGCCTCTGGTGTCAGAGGCCTGTTTTAGCAGCCGGCTGGATGTGCAGGCCCTGCTTCGACGGTACAGCCCCCTCCTTGCCAGCCGGTTAAAAAGCTGGCAGTGGATCTTGCTGCGCTGGCTGTTGGCGGAAAACACCCTCAATCGGGCGCTGGAGTCGCTGAATCAGCTACCGGCAGAGCGCTTTTGCGATGCGGCCCTGCAGCGCTTGCGGTTAACTCCGGACATCATTGCCTGCCGCTGGCCTGCCGCTGCTGGTAGGCCGGTGTTTGTTTGCAATCATCCGACCGGTGGCATCGATGGCTTGCTGCTGATCAGTGTGCTGCAAAAGCGCTATCCCGATTTGCAGGTGCTGGCCAATGAGGCGCTGGCCGAGGTTCAGCAACTGGCCGGGTGCATCGTGCCGATCCCGGTGTTTGCCCGGCCTAAAGATGCGCTGCCTGCCGTGCAGGCCGCTTTTGCCGGTGATGCTCCTTTATTGATTTTTCCGGCTGGTCGCACCGCCAGAAAGTCGGCCACAGGCCAACTGGATGATGGTGCCTGGGCCAAATTGGCGGTGACCTTGGCAAGGCGGCAGCAGCGCAGTCTGACCGTGCTGCATCTGCACAGTCATAACTCCCGCTGGTTCTATGGCCTTGCCTGGTTGCGCAACAAGCTTGGCATCACCAGCAATCTGGAAATGCTGTTGCTGGTGCGGGAAATGCTCACACCGGCCAACCGCAGACCACGGCTGTATGTCGATATTCCGATGCATGCGGTTGAGCTGGACGCTCTGGCCGATAACGATCGGCAGCGCATCGCCTGGTTGAAACGCCGCTGCTATCAATTACCCACTATTTATCAGGAGGAACCCGATGCCGATGCTAAGCCCAGTTGCAGCCGCCGAGCCGGCTGAGTTGATTGCACAGGAGCTGGCACAGCTAAAGCAAATTGCCAGCATTCGCGGTTTGCTGGTATTCAGCGCTCAGGCAGACAGGATCCCAGTGACCATGCTGGAGATTGGCCGTTTGCGCGAATTGATGTTTCGCAGTGCCGGTGCCGGCCGTAATCTGGCGCGTGATCTGGATGCACTGGATTACGGTGAGCATGCCTATCACCAGTTGCTGGTGTGGGATCCGGCCAGGTTGGAGTTGGTGGCCATTTACCGCTACCAATTAGGCTGGCAAGCAGCTCAGCATGGTCATACCTTGCTGCGCACCAGCCAACTGTTTGATTACAGCAAGGCTTTTTGCAGCGGGGTGTTGCCCTATGGCATTGAACTGGGCCGCTCGGTGGTCAATACCAGTGCTAAGGCCCGTACCCTGGGTTTCTTTGCGTTATGGGCCGGGCTGGGAGCCTTGGCCCGCATCTACCCACAGCTGCAGTACTTTTTTGGCAATGTCTCGCTTTATCAAGGCCTGGGCCAGCAAGCCATTGCCTGCATGGTGCAATTTTGCCAACAGCTGTATACCCCGCCAGAGCCGATGATGATGGCAAAAACTGGCCTGCATTACGCGGCAGCACACACGCTGGAGTGCCACGGCTGGGCAGAGTTGGGCCCAGACGGACGTATCCGGCAGTTGCAGCAACTGCTCAAACCCTATGGCTGCCGTCTGCCGCCCATTTTGCAGTCGTATTTAAGTGTGGGCAACGGCATCTGGTTTGACGATGCCGCCTTGGATGAGGATTTTGGCCTGGCCTATGAGCTCAGCATCATAGTGCCACTGACCGCAGTCAGTGGGGCTATCCGGCAGCGCTTTTTGCGCGAAGCTTAGCCTTTCTTAAGGCTTGCTGCTGCCATTCGAGCCGAGGCCGCCACTTAACACCAACTGCAGCGCTTCGGCCGGTTTCATCTCCAGGTTTCGTGTGCAGCTACGCGGTACGATGATGGTGTAGCCTCCGACGTTGTAGGCCATTGGGATAAACACCGCCAATTGTTCCTCATTCATTAAAGAGGACATGCGATCACCGTCAATGCCGCCTTTTTTGGTGACGATACCAATCAGCTCCACATCTGCGCCCGGCAGCTTGACCATCACCACCGACTCATCGGCAAAGTTTTTGCCCGACATCACATCCATTAAATCCTGCAGCATGCCGTAGATTTGCTTGGTGCCGGGCAGTTTGAGTAACAGCTTGCCGGGCAACTGCCACAGCCAGTCAAAACCGCGCCAGCGGGCACTAAAGCCAATCAGCACACACAGCAGCACAAAGGCGGCAATGGCCATACCCGGTAGATACCAACTCGGCGGCAGCACCAGTTCCAGCAGTGGGGCCAGCCTGGACTCAATGGTTACCAGCAACCAGCGGATCAGCTCGATGGTAATGACAATGGGCAGAATAATGGCCAGACCCTTGGCCAGGCTTTTCGCGATGATTTTCATAAGGTTCCCTGTGTACTGCTCGGTTGGTGCTATCGTTGCCACATCATAAAGAAATCAGCGGCCTGGCGCCATGCCAGGCTGAAAATGGATGTGGTCTATACTTGGTGGATGGAGAGCTCGCAGGGTGAAAGCAATGAAGGCATGGTGGCTGTTTCTACTGATGCTGTTTGCGATAAAGGTCTACCCTGAGGGTGATGTAACGCAGCTGCGAATGCTTACGGAACACAATCCTCCGGGCCAGTACCTGAATGAGAGGGGAGAGCTGGCTGGCGTCACCGTTGCTTTTATCCGGCAATTGCAACACCGATTGGATGAGTCTGCCGAGATCGAACTTTTACCCTGGGCACGGGCTTTTGAGATAGCCCGACGAGATCCGCATATCGCTTTGTTTGAAACGGCCCGTACGGCAGAACGTGAGCCCTGGTTCCAGTGGGTTGGGCCGCTGAAGTATGTTCAGACCGCTATTTATGGCCGGGCCGATCGGTTAGGGATGGATCCGCTGGATACGGGGTTGAATGCTGGTCTGATTGCTTGTGAATACCGACATTCACTGCATGTCGATTTACTGAAGCATCATGGTTATATTGAAGGAAAGAACCTGGTGCTTACCTTGCACCATGGCGATTGTTTTCAAATGCTGCTGCGTGGCCGGGTCGATTTAGTGGTGTTGCATGATGCGGTGGTGGCGGAGCGCGAAAAGCAACTGCAGGCACAGGCGGGAACCGGGCTGTATCGGCTAAAACAAATTCGTGAGGTCGAGCTCTATCTCGCCTTTTCGCTGGACGTAGCCCCAGAACGAATTGCAGCCTGGCAACAGGCGCTGCAACAAAGCTACCTCGATGGAAGCATGCGCCAGCTGTATCAGCCGGTCTATCCGGAGTATTTGATTGAGCGGTTGGAGCAATGGGCGCGGCAGAAAAAGCCATAAAGCTACTGCTATAAATGGTGGCCCCAGCTGGACTCGAACCAGCGACCGATCGATTATGAGTCGAGCGCTCTAACCAACTGAGCTATAGGGCCATGGTGTGGACATTTTTGCTAAGCAAAAACGGCTTGCAGTATAGAAAGTTTTACCGCTGTTGTCATCTGGCTTTGTGGGCTTCTTGCCATCAAGCGGTTATTTTTTCTGCGAAAAGTAAAAGGCGCCGGGTAGGCGCCTTTTTTATTTACTCGTCGAGGAAGCTTTTCAGCACTTCCGAGCGCGATGGGTGGCGCAGTTTGCGCAAGGCTTTGGCTTCGATTTGCCGGATCCGCTCCCTGGTGACGTCGAACTGCTTGCCGACTTCTTCCAGGGTGTGATCGGTATTCATATCGATACCAAACCGCATCCGAAGAACCTTGGCTTCACGGGCGGTAAGGCCAGCCAGTACTTCGTTGGTGGCGTTTTTCAGGCTTTCCATGGTGGCCGAGTCCAGGGGCGATTCGCCGCTGGTGTCTTCGATAAAGTCGCCCAGATGCGAGTCTTCATCATCACCAATCGGGGTTTCCATCGAAATCGGCTCTTTGGCGATTTTCAGCACCTTACGAATTTTGTCTTCCGGCATTTGCATGCGCTCGGACAACTCTTCCGGGGTTGGCTCGCGGCCCATCTCCTGCAGCATTTGCCGTGAGATCCGGTTCAGCTTGTTGATGGTCTCAATCATGTGCACCGGAATACGGATGGTACGGGCCTGATCAGCAATAGAGCGGGTAATGGCTTGACGGATCCACCAGGTGGCATAGGTTGAGAACTTATAACCACGGCGGTATTCAAACTTATCCACTGCTTTCATCAGACCGATGTTGCCTTCCTGAATCAAATCCAGGAATTGCAAACCACGGTTGGTGTATTTCTTGGCAATCGAAATAACCAGACGCAGGTTGGCCTCGACCATCTCTTTCTTAGCACGGCGTGCTTTGGCTTCACCGATCGACATCCGGCGGTTGATGTCTTTGATTTTGGCAATGCTAAGGCCAGTCTCTTCTTCGACTTTCTTCAGCTTTTCAATGCAGCGGTACAAGTCATCTTTGAAATCAGCGAGCTTGTCAGAGTGCGTTTTCTTAGCGGCAATTTCAGCGTCAATCCAGGCGGTTGAGGTTTCATTGCCGGTAAAGGCTTTCACGAAGGCCTTCTTCGGCATCTTGGCATGCTCGACGCTGTGCTTCATGATCAGGCGTTCTTGCACCCGCACCCGATCCATCATTTCGCGCATGTTTTTTACCAGGCGATCGAATTGCTTCGGTACCAGGCGGAAACAACGGAACACTTCACTCAGCTTCAGAATTTCTTCTTTGGTGGTGTCGTGCTCACGGCCATTGCTGACGATGGAGTTGCGGGTAACGTCGTACTGATCACGCAGTTCAGCAAATTTGACGCGGGCAACTTCCGGATCCGGGCCACTGTCACCATCATCGGCATCGTCGCTGTCGTCGTCATCATCGTCATCATCGTTATCATCGTCGTTGGACTCTGGCACATCCGAGCCAATGTTGGTGCCAATTACCGGGGCCTCTTCCAGTTCATTGGGATCAACGAAGGCGGTAACGATATCACTCAGTCGCATCTGGTCGGCTTCGTACTTATCCCATAGCTCGAGCAGATAAGTAATGGCTTCCGGATATTCGGCAACGGAGGTTTGTACCTGATTGATGCCATCTTCAATCCGTTTGGCGATTTCAATCTCGCCATCCCGGGTCAGCAGCTCAACGGTACCCATTTCCCGCATGTACATCCGCACCGGATCGGTGGTGCGACCTAATTCTTTATCGACACTGACCAGAGCTTGTGCTGCTTCTTCCGCGGCGTCATCATCGGCGGCGGCATCGGTCATGATCAAATCATCGGCATCGGGGGCAGATTCAAACACCTGGATCCCCATGTCGTTGATCATGCGGATGATATCTTCAATTTGCTCCGAGTCGATAATGTCTTGTGGAAGGTGGTCATTGACTTCGGCAAAGGTGAGGTACCCTTGCTCTTTACCTTTCAAGATCAGGAGTTTGAGTTGCGACTGAGGACTTTGCTCCATAGAGGCTGTTCTTCCACTCAAGTTAATTAATAAACGAATTGCGAACTGGCAATTATAACAAACTGCGGCATTTCTAGCCAGCAATTAGCTTGGTGCCGATCGCGGTTTTCTGCTTTTTAGTGCTGTTAGCAGCAATACGTATTCCTGTTGTTCGACAGGGGTTAATTTTTGCAGCTTGGCGGTGCGCTCCAGCGCTTCCAGCCGTTGTTGCAGGTATTGATCTTCAATGGCCGCGAAGGTATCGACAAACTCTGGTTCGATTTGCTCAGGCTCCAGCTGTGGATCCCACATGGCCAGTTTATTCAGTATCGGATACTCCTGGCTATCGCGCCAATGCTCCAGCAATTGAGCGGTGCGGATGCCTGGTGCTGCTATGATTTTGTGCTGCAAGGCTAGCAATAATTCGATGCCAGGCAGGTTGGCTCCTGCCAATTCTTTGGCCTGGGGAATGCTGTTCGCCAGTACCGGGTACTGCAGCAGCAAGGCAATGGCGCGGCGCATCGGCGTCATGCTTTGTGCTTTAGGTATAAAGCGGGCCGCTGTACCTTTACCCGGAGCCGGTTTCTCATCCCTTACTTTGCCAACCAAGCTGTGCAGCTTGTCGCTGAGTTGCTCACGGTAGAACTCGCTGGGGATTGCAGCAATCAAAACTTTGCCCTCAGCCAGCAGGGCCGACTTACCGGCATCGGAGCTGACATTGTGTTGTGCCAACAGGTACTCAAAGAAATAATGTTGCAAACTATCGGCGGCGGCAATGCGGTGTAAAAAGGCGTCTTTGCCTTCTTGTTGCACCATGCTGTCCGGGTCTTCGCCGTCTGGTAAAAACACGAATTTAAGCTCGACGCCATCTTTTAATTGCGGCAGGGCATTTTGCAGCGCCCGCCAGGCTGCATCGCGACCTGCCCGGTCACCATCGTAACAACAGACCACAGAGCGGCAATAACGAAATAGGGTTTGCATATGCTCGCTGGTGGTGGCCGTGCCCAGGCTGGCGACGGCAAAATCGATGCCTTGCTCTGACAGCGCGACCACATCCATGTAGCCTTCGACGACCAGCACCTGTTCCAACCGTTCTTGCTGCTGGCGAGCTTCATAAAACCCATACAGTTCCCGGCCTTTATGAAACAAACGAGTTTCCGGCGAGTTCAGGTATTTGGGCGTGCCATCGTCAAACACCCGGCCACCAAAGGCAATAACCCGGCCGCGGCGATCGCGGATGGGAAACATCAAGCGGTTGCGAAAAAAATCGTACTCGCGGCCTTGTTCATTGCGATTGGTCAGCTTGAGCTCAAACAGCTGATCGCGGACTTTTTTGTCTGAGCCCAGCTGACGCAGCAGAAAATCCCAGCTATCCGGCGCCACCCCAATGCCAAACTTTTGCACGGTGGCAGGGCTTAAACCTCGGCGCTTGATGTAGGCCTGCGCCAGTTCGCTGGCCGGGCCTTGCTGCAATTGTTGCTGCCATAAGGTGCTGGCTTTTTGCATTAAGGTGTAATCATCGGCATGGCCGGAGGGCCTGGCCGGGCCGCCGCCTTCGCGTGGTACTTCAAGGTGATGCATGGCGGCCAGCTCTTCGATGGCTTCCGGAAATTCCAGCTGCTCGTACTCCATCAAAAAGGTGATGGCGTTGCCATGGGCGCCACAGCCGAAACAGTGATAAAACTGCTTATCCTGACTGACGGTAAAAGACGGTGTTTTTTCGTTATGGAAAGGACAACAGGCCGAATGATTCCTGCCTTTTTTCTTCAAAGGAACGCGCTGATCGATCAACTCGACGATGTCGGTTCGAGCCAGTAAATCATCAATGAACTGTCGCGGGATCTGTCCGGCCACTGGATCGTTTCACTTTGCTCAGAAAAAGACAAACCGTGCCTGGAAGCACGGTGTGGTCAGCTTATGCTGGTTCCTGACTCTGCTGCGTAATTGCAGCCAGAAAGCAGGGGGCGTTTCATTGCAATCAAAAGCTGTTTCAGAACAGCTGCTGCCTGCCTGGCAATGAAACGCGGCTGTCGCTGTAGCGTCGTTGGTACTGATTAGTACAGACGGATGCGACGAGCGTTTTCGCGAGAAAGCTTTTTCGCATGGCGTTTGACCGCAGCGGCTTTCTTACGCTTACGAATCCAGGTCGGCTTTTCGTAGAATTCTTTCGCGCGCACATCAGCCAGGATGCCAGCTTTTTCACAAGAGCGCTTGAAACGACGCAAAGCTACGTCAAAGGGTTCGTTTTCTTTTACTTTAACAACAGGCATTAAATTCTCACCTCGGTTTATCTGGTCAGTCAGCGACCAATACGATTAAAAATGGTGCCGCATTTTACTCAAAAGCCGGGGGCATTGTAAAGGGATTCTGTGGATCGCTGGTGATTTATCCTGGATCCCAGTACAATTCGCGGGTTTTAGCGCCGGAGGAAACGATGCGGGTACTGGGAATTGAGACATCCTGTGATGAAACAGGCATAGCGATTTACGACAGTAAGCTGGGCTTACTTAGCCATCAGCTGTACAGTCAGGTGAAGTTGCATGCCGATTACGGCGGCGTAGTGCCAGAGCTGGCATCGCGCGATCATGTCCGCAAAACCCTGCCGCTGATTCGTGAAGCACTAAAAGAAGCCAATTGCAGTGCCAGTGATATCGATGGTGTGGCCTATACTGCCGGGCCTGGCCTGGCCGGTGCTTTACTGGTGGGCGCATCCATTGGCCGTAGCCTGGCCTTTGCCTGGCAAAAACCAGCCATTGGGGTGCATCATATGGAAGGGCATCTGCTGGCGCCGATGCTGGAGGCGGAGCCGCCGGCCTTTCCTTTTTTGGCGCTGCTGGTCTCCGGTGGCCACACCCAGCTGGTAGTGGTAGCTGGCATTGGCCAGTATCAGCTTTTGGGCGAGTCGATTGATGATGCCGCCGGTGAAGCTTTTGATAAAACCGCTAAGTTGATGGGGCTCGATTACCCCGGTGGTCCTTTGCTGGCCAAGATGGCTACTGCAGGTGACCCGAAAGCACATCGCTTTCCACGGCCGATGCTGGACCGACCCGGTCTGGATTTTAGCTTCAGTGGCCTGAAAACCGCTGCCGCCAATGTCATTGCCAAAGCCGGTTCGGATGACAAAGCCAGAGCTGATATCGCCGCTTCATTTCAGCAGGCGGTGGTGGATACGTTGGTGGCAAAGTGCGAGCGGGCTTTACAACAAACCGGTATGAATCGCCTGGTGGTAGCGGGCGGGGTGAGTGCCAATACCTCACTGCGTGAGCAATTAGCCGTTTTGTTGCAAAAGCGCGGTGGCCAGGTATTTTATCCGCGCAAAGAATTTTGCACCGACAATGGCGCTATGATTGCCTTTGCCGGCCATCAGCGTCTGGTGGCAGGGCAACAGCAGGATCTGGCAATTGCCGTGCAGCCACGCTGGCCGATGGAACTGTTGTCACCCATCTGACGACTATTCCTTGAGGTTTTTATCTTTATCCCAGACCCGGCTTTCGTTGCCACGCAGCAGCCGGGCAATGTTTTGGTGATGGCGGGCAATAATCAGCACGCTGAGCATCAACACCGGCAAGGTATACATCGGCTTGATAAACCAGGTAAACACGGGCGCTAAGCCCACCGTAATAATGGCAGCAAGGGACGAATAACCGCTGATTGCCAGCACCAGCACCCAGCTTGCCAGCAACAGGCCAGTCAGATCCAGCCCAATCGGCATCATGGTACCAAGTGCGGTTGCGACCGCTTTGCCACCTTTAAAGCCAAAGAACAGCGGGTAAATATGGCCAAGGCAGGCACAAATACCAATCAGGCCCAGGTAAAAAGGTTCTACACCTAAAAAATAAGAGCCCCAGACCGGAATCGTCCCTTTCAGAATATCAAACAGCAATACCAGCGCTGCAGGCAGTTTGCCGCCGCTACGTAGCACATTGGTAGCGCCAGGGTTGTTGGAGCCGGTGGTTCGGGGATCAGGCAGCCGGAACAGCTTGCTAATCAGCACCGCCGATGAGATGGATCCCAGCAGATATGCCAGCAACATAAGTGTCAGGATCATAGGTGTCATCAATGCGGTTCCTCAGGCTGGCTTTTTACGATAAGATCGGCCTCGCCTGATCTTAAGGTGGCGGCAATCTACCCAATTGGCTTCTGTCTTCATCTTACCCTGAACCTGCTGCGGAATGAACTGATGGATACTGTTTTTATTAAAAAGTTGTGCATCGATACGGTGATTGGTGTGTACGAATGGGAAAAATCCATTCAACAGCGGCTGGAGCTGGATTTGGAGCTGCAGTGCGATACCCGTCAGGCTGCCGCCAACGATGATATTCGTCAGGCACTGGATTACAGTGTGATTGCGGCCCAGGTAACCGAGCTGGTGCAGCGCGAGCCGATTGAGTTGATAGAAACGGTGGCAGAGCGGGTAGCCGCTCTGTTGTTGCAAAATTTTGTGACCAGCCGGGTGCAGGTCAGCGTCAGCAAGCCTGGTGCTGTACCGACCGCTGAAACCGTGGGTGTACGCATTGTGCGGGAGGCTGGCTGATGGCTTTTATTTTAATCAGCATTGGCAGCAATATTGAGCGGGAAAAGCATGTTCGGGCCGCAATAGCAGAGCTAAAAGCCGCCTTCGGTTCCTTGCAGATATCTTCTGTTTACGAAAGTGAGGCTGTCGGCTTTGATGGTGAGCCTTTTTACAATCTGGTGGTTGGGGCCAACACCGACTTATCGATTGAGGCCTGCGTTGAACTTTTTAAAGGCATTGAAGATCGCCATGGCCGTAAGCGCAATGTGGCTCGTTTTTCCGGCCGGACGCTGGATTTGGACTTGCTGACCTACGATCAGGTCATGTGCCAACAGCCGATTGAACTTCCCCGCGATGAGATCACCAAAAATGCCTTTGTGCTGTTGCCATTGGTTGAGCTGGTGCCGGAGCAAATTCATCCACCCAGTGGCCTGACGTATCGCCAATTATGGCAAGACTACCCGAAGCAGCAAAAATTGTGGACGGTGCCTTTTTCATGGAGTGAAAGCTAAGTGAGTACCATAGAAATCCTTATTTTATCGATTATTCAGGGCATTACTGAATTTCTTCCTATTTCTTCTTCTGCCCATTTGATCTTGCCCTCGGCCATTTTAGGCTGGGAGGATCAGGGCGTTGCCTTTGATGTGGCGGTGCATGTGGGAACACTGGCGGCGGTTGTGCTGTATTTTCGCCGTGATGTTGGGAGGATTTTGGTTGGCTGGTTGCATTCTTTGCGCGGCCAGCAGAGCACCCATGGCACTTTGGGATGGATGCTGATTGTGGCCACTATACCGGCGGGTTTGGCCGGTTTGCTGTTTTCCGGCCTGATTGAAACCGTGCTGCGCTCACCCTGGGTGATTGCCTGCACCACGCTGATTTTTGGCAGTTTGCTTTGGTACGCTGATCGCACCGCCAAACAGCAGACCGATGTGATGCATTTAAGCTGGCGTCAGGTGTTGGTGATTGGTGTAGCGCAGGCGGTGTCGTTAATTCCGGGTACTTCACGCTCGGGTATTACCATGACGGCAGGCCTGATGATGGGGCTGGATCGGGCCAGTGCCGCCCGCTTTTCGTTTTTAATGTCGATTCCTATCATTGTGCTGATCGGGCTTTACCAAACCAGCAAATTGATTAAGAACCCGGAAATTTACGATATTCCGGCGCTTGGCATGGGCATGCTACTGTCGTTTTTCAGTGCCCTGGTGTGCATTCACTTGTTCTTAAAAATCATCAGTCGGATGGGCATGTTGCCCTTTGTGATTTATCGGCTGGCACTGGGCATTGGCCTGGTGATTTTCTTAACCTGGTTTGCTGGCTAAGCATCCATGTACGATCCCTTGCGGGATAAAGATCCCGGCTGCAATGTCCCATATCCGGCATCTTACTGGGCAGGGCTGGGGGTGGATGGGGCCAGTTACCCGGCTTTACAGCAAGACTGTAAGGCCGATGTAGTGGTGATAGGGGCTGGCTATACCGGCCTCAATGCTGCCCGGGTATTGGCCGAGCGTTTTTCACAACAGGTGGTGGTGCTCGAAGCGCATCAGCCCGGCTGGGGCTGCAGCGGCCGCAACGCTGGCTTTGTACTAAAAGGCACTGGCCGGCTCGGGGCGGTGCAGCTGACCGAGCGTTTTGGTCTGGAAACCGCCCAGGCCTGCTACCGGGAATACCGCCAGGCTTTTGAGCTGGTCGCCACGCTTTGCCAGCAGGGTGCGATCGATTGTCAGGCGCAGCCGCCGGGTTACTACAAGTTGGCGCATCAGCCGCGCTTTTTACCTGTGTTTAAACAGCAACAACAGCTGCTCAATCAGCATTTTGGTGAACGATTGCAATGCCTGAGCCAGGCCGAGTTGCAGCAGGCGCACTTGGCTGATCAGCAAGCCTGTGGGGCTTTGCTGGACCCGGACTGCTTTGGGCTCAATCCGCTGCAACTGGCGCTTGGTTACAGCCAGCTGGCTGAACAGGCTGGTGTGACCCTCTATGGGGGCTCAGCCGTGCTTGGTTGGCAGCAGCTGCATGGCCAGCATCGCCTGCTAACCCCTCAAGGGTCGGTCACGGCCAAAAAAGTGCTGATCGCCACCAATGGTTATACGCCAAAAGATTTTCATCCACTGCTCAATGGGCGCATCCTGCCGGTACTAAGCAGCATCATTGTCACCCGGCCGCTCACGGAGCAAGAGCGAAGCGCTTGTGGTTTTCGTGGCCAGCCGATTGTGATGGATACCCGGGCGCTGAAATACTATTACCGTTTGCTGCCGGATGGCCGGCTGTTGTTTGGTGGCCGCGGGGCTATTCAGGGTCGTCACGCCGATAAGCCCCGCTATACCGAGGCTTTGCTAAGCGCGCTGCAGCACAGTTTTCCGGCACTGGCAGGCATCGACATTGCTTATCGGTGGAGTGGCTGGGTGGCGGTTTCGCTGGATGATTTACCGCATCTGCATCAGGCGCCAATGGACAGCCGTTATGCCGGCGTGAGCTATGCTGGCGGCTATTGTGGCAGTGGTTTGTCGTTTTCGGCGCTGGCCGGGCAGCGACTGGCTGAGCTGGCGATGGGGCAAGCCATTCCGGATTTGCCGTGTTACCGACAGCCATTGCGACGCTTTCCTGTAGCCCGCTGGCGCCGGCTTGGCCAGTGGCTTTATTATCAATGGGGACGCTGGCAGGATCAGCGTCACTAGTTGCTTGATTGTTCGACGTGAAGGAGTTTTGAATGAACAAAAGTATGCTGACCAATGGGGTGGCGCTGGCAATCACCATCGCCGGTTTTGGTCTGGCGCAGCCCTGGTTGCTGACCACTGGCCTTTTTGCGCTCTCAGGTGGCCTGACCAACTGGCTGGCAGTGCATATGTTGTTTGAAAAGGTGCCTGGCCTTTATGGCTCCGGCGTGATCCCGGCCCGTTTTGAGCAGCTCAAACAAAGCCTGCAACAGCTGTTGATGACGCAGTTTTTCAGCAGCGACAACATCGACCGCTTTTTGCACCAGCAAAATGAATACGGCGAGCCGATTAAGCTGGAGCTTGGCCCGGTCATTGAGCAGGTAGAGCTGGACCCGGCTTTTGATGCGCTTTTGAAGGTGGTGGAAGAGTCGTCCTTTGGCTCGATGCTGATGATGGTAGGCGGCAAAAAAGTACTGCTGCCGCTGCGTGAGCCTTTTATTGCGGAGCTGAAAGCTGCTCTGACCGAGATTGCCGACTCCGATGCCTTCCAGCAACAAATTTTGCAGCAGTTGGAGCGCCCGGAGCAAATGCAGCAAATTCAGCAGCACATTGAAACCATTGTCGAGGCGAGGCTGGATGAACTCACCCCTGAGCTGGTGAAGCAAATGCTGCAACAGATGATCAAAGAGCACTTAGGCTGGCTGGTAATTTGGGGCGGGTTCTTTGGCGGCCTGCTGGGCTTGCTGGCCGCTTTGGTACTAAATGGTTTGTAAACAGCAGGCTTGACCTGCTGTTCATCTGTGGCAGCTTAGCCCGGATGCTGATGCTCGGCGGCAGTTTCCTGGTGATGGCCCGGCGCGGCCATTGGTTTGTTTTCATGGCGCCATAACAACAGCGCGAACACCAGACCGGTGACGGCCAGGCCGGTGTAAAACCACATGCCAGGCGCATAGCCTGCCACATTGTCGGCACTGGCCTGATTCAGATCATTCAGATAACCAATCACCGGTGGCACGATGGACCAGCCGATTTGCTGGCACAGCGTCATGGTGGCATAAGCAGTGCCTAAGCGGCGCTGATCCACGGTATAGGCAACAGAAGGCCACATCGCTGCCGGTACCAGCGAAAAAACACAGCCAAGCAGCAGCATCACCAGCAGCAAAGTCAGTGGAATGCTGCTACCAAACACCATCACAGGCGCGCCGGCGGGCAGATAAGTAACTGCCAAAAACAGCGGCAGCATCATCAGGCAGCCCAGTGTCATAAAGAGACCACGTTTGCCGACTTTATCAATCAGCAAGCCAAACAGTGGCGTAGCGATAATGGCCGACACCATCATCATGCTGTTGAGCATGCCGGCCGCTTCCCGTGCCAGGCCATGCGCTTCCTGAAAGTACATAATGGCAAAGGTGCGGAATGGGAAAATGGTGGAGTAAAACACCACACAGAGCGCCACAATAAACCAGTAGCGCTGACCGAATAAGAACAACTCTTTGAATTTCAGCTTATCAGTCTGGCCGGTAGCGCCTAGATCAAAACGCCCTTCGCAGCGTTTTTCCTGCAGCCAGTACAGCACGGCTGCCGTCACCGAAATACCGGCAAAGGCGGTAGCCAGCCATAAGGGGTCCTGCCAGTTGCTGTACAGCGGGCTGGCAAAGTTGGTCGACCAATCGGCCGAGGCAGAGCCTAAGCGTGACAGCGATAAATTGATACCAAAAGCAAAGCTCAGCTCTTTGCCCTTAAACCATTTGGCTAGTACTGTGGTGGCAGCCACAATCAAAGGCTCGGAGCCAAGACCCAGCAGCAAACGGCCACTGGCAATGATTTCATAACGGGGACTGATAGCCGTGATAATGGCGCCGAGCAGACAAATGCTGGCAAACAGCAGCAAAGCACGCTTGGTGCCGTAGCGATCGATAATAATACCGCCAATTAACAGTGCTGCGATGGCACCCAGATTGTAGATGGAAATCAAAAAACCGGTTTGCTGGTTGCTAAAGCCCAGATCGCTTTGCAGCAAATCAATCACAGGACCGAGCGAGTCGTAGACATAGTAGTTGCCAAACATCGCCAGACTAACAAACAGCAGCACCAGCCAGCGGTGCAGCGGGGTTGGCCTTGGCAAGGCAGAAAGTGCTTGATTCATGATGGTGTGGTTCTCAACTTAGTACATCGTGCGATGCTTTATTTTTAGAGAGACACTGTAGCCGAGCCGAGCGCGTCAAGCAATGCTGCCAGCTCAGTAACGAGTTTGTCAGTTTTTGTTACAAATGGTGTTTGCGCTTCCGCACTCAGCTTCGTACTATGCTCAGATGCAACCTTGTCCACTACAGGAAACAACCACAATGAAAAAAATAAGTGTACTGGCTTTTAGCGTCGCTTTGGCGTTAGGTTTAGCTGGCTGTGATAGCAATCGCGCGCCGGTCGGTGAGCAGCAAAGTGCTGCAGCACCTGCACAAGCAGCGTTAACCTCTGGCGTGGAGCTGGAAAATTTTGATAGTAGCGTGCGCTTTCAGGATGACTTTTACTATGCCGTCAATGGCAAATGGATAGAAAATAACCCGATCCCGGCCGATCGCTCCCGCATCGGCTCCTTTGATATTTTGCACCAGCAAGCACAGCAGGCAGTGCTGGACATTATTGAAGAAGTGGCTGCTCGTACCGATTTGGTGCCTGGCTCGAATGAACACAAGCTGGCCAGCTTTTACAACAGCTTTATGGATCAAGACCATTTAAACCTGCTGGGCATTCAGCCGATCCGGCCTTTGCTGGATAAAATCGCTGCGCTTGAGTCCAGCGAGCAGTTGGCCGGCCTGAAAGCTGAGTTGCAGCGCGATGGGGTGGCCGGCTTGTTTGGCTGGTATGTCAACAATGATGCCCGCGAGTCGACTCAATACGCTGTGTATCTGTTCCAGGGCGGATTAGGCCTGCCGGATCGGGATTATTATTTTAACGAAGACGAAGACTCTCTACGTCTGAAAGCGGCTTATCAGGAGTATATTGCCGATATGCTGGCACTGGCCGGTTTTGCTGATGCGACCGCGGCAGCGGAGCAGATCCTGGCGCTGGAGCATGCATTGGCTGAACACCACTGGACCCGGTTGGACAGCCGCAATGCCGATAAAACCTACAACAAAAAATCAGCCGCTGAATTAAAAGCCTTATTGGGTGCTTTTGACTGGCAAGCTTATGCCGCTGTGTTTGATTTACCCCCAGAGCAGGATGTGATTGTGGCACAGCCATCCTATTTTGCAGGCCTGGCTGAGCTGGTGAACAACACTGATCTAAGCACCTGGCATGCGTATTTGACCTACCGCACCATTCACAGTTTTGCACCTCAGCTGAGCGAAACTGTGGCCGATCGTCGTTTCGCTTTTTACAGCCAGACGCTGCAAGGGGTCGAAGAGCAGCAACCGCGCTGGCGTCGGGCTGTGGATACCACCAACTCTGTGCTGGGGGAGCTGGTAGGGCAACTGTATGTGGAACGGCACTTTAACGAAGCCGCCAAAGCGCGGATGGAGCAGTTGGTTGATAACGTGCTGCTGGCCTTTGGCGAGTCGATCAAAGAGCTGGAATGGATGTCGGAAGCTACTAAGGTCGCGGCGCTGGAAAAGCTCAGCACCTTTACCACCAAAATTGGCTATCCGGATAAGTGGGAAGATTATTCGGAGTTGGTCATTAAAGCCGATGATTTGGTTGGCAATAGCATTCGCGCCAGCCATCGTGGCTATGATCAAATGGTTGGTAAACTGGGTGGCCCTATCCAGCAGCACGAATGGTTTATGACACCGCAAACCGTCAATGCTTACTACAACCCGGTGATGAACGAAATTGTGTTTCCGGCCGCTATTTTGCAGCCGCCATTCTTTGATATGAATGCGGATGATGCGGTCAATTATGGTGGTATTGGCGCGGTGATTGGCCATGAAATTGGCCATGGTTTCGATGATCAGGGCGCCAAGTACGATGGTGATGGCAATCTGCGTGACTGGTGGACTGCCGAGGACCTAGAGCGCTTCCAGCAACTGGGTGCCCGCTTAAGTGCCCAGTACAGCCAGTTTGAGCCTTTCCCGGGTGTGTTTGTCGATGGCGATGTCGCCCTTGGTGAGAATATTGGCGACTTGGGCGGCATGACAGTGGCACTGCGTGCTTATAAATTGTCGCTGGGCGGCGAAGAGGCACCGGTGCTGGATGGCTTTACCGGCTTGCAGCGCTTCTTTATCGGTTGGGCGCAAATCTGGCGCTCCAACTATCGCGAAGAAGCGTTGCGTCGTCAGTTGAGCACCGGGCCACATTCACCGCCGTACTACCGGGTGATTGGTGTGCTGCCAAATATTCCTGAATTCTACCAAGCCTTTGATGTGCAACCAGGCGATAGCATGTACCTTCCAGCTGAGGAACGGGTCAAGATCTGGTAAGCTTTTTCTGTTATACTTCCACCGATTCACAGGCAGCCGTGTCGCGGCTGCCTGTTTGCGTGCCGACACTCCCTGTACATCGCATCAAACTGGTCTAACCATTTTATTCAGCCAGTTTATACCGGCTATAACCGGATACGACCTCAGGCGAATGTTCATCCGGCAGCTAATTTCTTATAATCACGCAGGTACAATTCCAGAGTCGACGCCCGCAGGCAGTGCCGTTTCAGCCTGAACCATGCAGCGTCACCAACGACCAAGAGGACACTACAGTGCTACAAGAATATCGTGATCACGTCGCCGAGCGCGCGGCAGAAGGCATCCCGGCCAAGCCGCTGAATGCTGAACAAGTGGCAGCTCTCGTTGAGCTGTTGAAAAATCCACCTCAGGGTGAGGAAGCCTTTCTGGTCGATTTGCTGGAAAACCGCATTCCACCGGGCGTGGACGAAGCGGCTTATGTCAAAGCCGGCTTTTTAGCGGCGGTCGCTACAGGTGAGACCAAATCCCCTTTAGTCACCCCTGAGCGTGCCACTGAGCTGCTGGGCACCATGATGGGGGGGTACAACATTGAGCCCCTGATCAGCCTGCTGGACCATGCCACTTTGGCACCGCTGGCTGCCAAAGCCCTGTCACACACGCTGCTGATTTTTGATGCGTTCCACGATGTCACCGATAAAGCCGAAGCGGGCAATGCCTTTGCCAAGCAAGTGCTGGCTTCCTGGGCTGAGGCGGAATGGTTTAAAGCCAAGCCAGCACTGGCAGAAAAGATTACTCTGACGGTGTTTAAAGTCACCGGTGAAACCAACACCGATGATTTGTCACCGGCGCCGGATGCCTGGTCACGGCCAGATATCCCACTGCATGCCCTGGCAATGCTGAAAAACAGCCGTGAAGGCATTGAACCGGAAGAGCAGGGCGTGCGTGGACCGATTAAGCAACTGGAAGCCCTGAAAGAAAAAGGCTTCCCACTGGCCTATGTTGGTGATGTGGTCGGTACGGGTTCCTCGCGCAAATCCGCCACCAACTCGGTGTTGTGGTTTATGGGCGATGATATTCCTTACGTGCCAAACAAGCGCGGTGGTGGTTTTGTGCTTGGCGGCAAGATTGCACCGATTTTCTTCAACACCATGGAAGACTCTGGCGCGCTGCCGATTGAAGTCGATGTGTCCAACCTGAACATGGGTGATGTGATTGATATCTATCCGTATCAGGGTAAAGTGTGCCGTCATGGCAGCGATGAGGTGGTGGCTGAATTCAGCCTGGCGACCGAAGTGTTGCTGGATGAAGTGCAGGCCGGCGGCCGTATTCCACTGATTATCGGCCGTGGTTTGACCGACCGTGCCCGTGAGTTTCTGAAGTTGGCGCCATCCACTGTGTTCCGTCGCCCCAGTGCGAAAGACGACAGCGGCAAAGGCTTCACTCTGGCGCAGAAAATGGTCGGTAAAGCCTGTGGCGTGACGGGTGTCCGCCCTGGTACTTACTGCGAACCAAAAATGACCACCGTCGGCTCCCAGGATACTACTGGACCTATGACCCGTGACGAGCTGAAAGATCTGGCCTGTCTGGGTTTCTCGGCCGATCTGGTGATGCAATCGTTCTGTCATACCGCAGCCTATCCAAAGCCGGTGGATGTTGATACCCACCACACCCTGCCAGACTTTATTATGAACCGTGGCGGTGTGTCATTGCGTCCGGCCGATGGCATTATTCACTCCTGGTTAAACCGCATGCTGATGCCGGATACCGTCGGTACCGGTGGTGATTCACACACCCGTTTCCCGATTGGTATTTCTTTCCCGGCCGGTTCTGGCCTGGTGGCTTTTGCGGCAGCAACCGGCGTGATGCCGCTGGATATGCCTGAGTCGGTGCTGGTGCGCTTTAAAGGCGAAATGCAGCCGGGTATTACCCTGCGTGATCTGGTGCATGCAATACCATACTACGCCATTCAGCAAGGTTTGCTGACGGTGGAGAAGAAAGGCAAGAAGAACATCTTCTCTGGCCGTATTCTGGAAATCGAAGGCTTGCCGAACCTGACCGTTGAGCAGGCGTTTGAGCTGTCCGATGCCTCGGCCGAGCGCTCTGCAGCCGGTTGTACCATCAAGCTGTCGGAAGCCTCCATTGCCGAGTACCTGGAGTCCAACATCGTGATGCTGAAGTGGATGATTGCCGAAGGCTATGGCGATCGCCGTACCATCGAGCGTCGTATTCAGGCGATGCAGGAATGGCTGGCCAAGCCAGAGCTGATGGAAGCCGATGCCGATGCTGAGTACAGCGAAGTGATTGAAATCGACCTGAGCGAAATCAAAGAGCCGATCCTCTGTGCACCGAACGATCCGGACGATGCCCGTCTGTTGTCGGAAGTAGCTGGTGATAAGATTGATGAAGTCTTTATCGGCTCCTGCATGACCAACATCGGTCACTTCCGCGCTGCGGGTAAGCTGCTGGACAAACACAAAGGCCAGCTGCCAACCCGTTTGTGGATAGCCCCGCCAACCAAGATGGACCAGGCGCAGCTGACCGACGAAGGCTACTACAGCATCTATGGCAAAGTCGGTGCCCGCACCGAAATGCCTGGCTGCTCGCTGTGTATGGGTAACCAGGCGCGCGTAGCGGAGAACTCCACTGTGGTGTCGACCTCTACCCGCAACTTCCCGAACCGCTTGGGTCAGGGTGCGAACGTTTACCTGGCTTCGGCTGAACTGGCTGCAGTCAGCTCCATCATTGGTCGTCTGCCAACGGTCGCCGAGTACCTGGAGTACGCCAAGCAGATCGATGCGACAGCGGCCGATACCTACCGCTACCTGAATTTCCACAAAATGCCGCAGTACACCAAAAAAGCGGACAATGTGATTATTCAGCAAGCAGTGTAATCAACAGCTGCACTACTAAAAAGACCTGCCGCGGCAGGTCTTTTTGCTTTAAACGGAACCAACCGCATGCAACAGGCAGGAGATCTATGCAATACATTCAACGAGAGCTTCAGTTATCAGCCTATCGGCGCGGCTTTCATCTGATCACCGATACCATCATTCGTGCTTTGCCGGAGTTAGCGGCACTGCAGCAGGGGTTGCTGCATGTGTTTATTAAGCATAGCTCGGCGTCGTTGACGGTGAACGAAAACGCTGATCCAACAGTGCGCGGTGATTTCGAGCGATTTTTCAGCCGTGCAGTACCGGAAAATGAGCCTTACTATCAACACAATGATGAAGGCCCTGACGATATGCCCGCCCACCTTAAAGCCAGCCTGCTTGGTAGCAGTGTAACCCTGCCAGTGACGGCAGGACGGCTTAATTTGGGGATCTGGCAGGGCATTTATCTGGGCGAGCACCGCGACCATGCCAGTGGCAGAACCTTGGTGCTGACGCTGCATGGCCGTTAAGCTCGCTATTAGGCCAGCAAAGCCAGTTTAATTTCGCCATACGAGTACTGCTCGCCAAGGGCTTCTTTCAGGGCTTTCAGGCTATCTGCACCCAGCCGTTTGGCTTCCTGACGAATAGTGGCTAGCTTATCCGCGGAGACCAGCTCGGTCAGTTCCAGCTCCCCCTGGGCGACGTAATGCGCCAAATGATTTTCGATGGTGCTACGGACGAGGCCGCGACGCTCGGCAATCTGCTCCAGGCTGAGCCCCTGCTTGAACAGGGTAAAGCTCTCCAGTCTGGTATCTACTTTGCTGGTGCTCGCCGTGGCTTTAGCGGTGCTGGCTGTCGTTAGGTTGGGCTGCAGACCCTGCTGTTGGCAATAATCGGCTACCAGCTGCAGCAGTGCATCGCCGTATTTTCCGACGGTAGCCGGGCCTACTTTGGGCAGGGCCAGCAGGGCGGGAGCATTGCCAGGCAGGGCATGGGCAATATGCAGCAGCACCTGTTGATGCAGGACCCGAAAGTGCGGGACCTGCTCGCTGCTGGCCTTGTCAGCGCGCCAGCGCTTGAGCGCTTCAAACAGCTCAGGGTGTTGCAGATCATCCAGCGCAATCGTTGCGACGACTTTTTTGGCGGCGCTTTGCTTGCTGGTATCGATCTGCGCTCGCGCCACCGTTTCCAGGTAGTGACTGCTGGTAAAGCCTTGTTGCATGCAGCGAAGTGCTGCCTGTTTGATGGCAAGCTGCTGGCGCAGTTGCTGAGCAGCCTTCGTCAGTTGTTTTCGGATGGCCTGATTGTCCGTGTCAAAACCAAACGCATCCAGCCAGGTTTGTATGGCAGTCAGCTTATCTTTGAAATAATCGCCGGCCTTGTTCAGTCGTTCCAGCAGGGGGGCTTGTTGCTGTGGCTCCTGCTGCGGATGGAAGAGCGATTTGAGTTGACGCTCGAAGTTGCTGGCTACCGCCAGCACCTCAGTGTCCAGGCTCTGGCGGATACTCTTCAATTGGTCAGCGCTGCTGCAGCGGATCACTGACTGCTGCTGGTGCAGCGCAGTGCTGAGGTTGCTCAGTTGGCGGCTCAAAGGGCTGAAATCGAAAGCATCCAGCAGCAGTGCTTGCTGGTAGTCAATTTTGGCCTGCTGTACCTGAGCTTTATCTGGTAGCCGTTGTTCATGGCTAAACTGGCTAACGGCCTGGTCGGTCAGCACCGAACGGGCCGACAAAGGACTGCTTAATACCAGCCCCTCAAAGCTTTTGCAGCGACTGAGGGCGACATAGATCTGGCCATGGGAGAAAGCTGCTTCGCCGTCGATAATGGCCCGCTCGAAGGTCAGGCCCTGGCTTTTATGAATGGTGACCGCCCAGGCCAGCCGCAGTGGGATCTGAGTAAAGCTACCAATCACCTGTTCACTGATTTCGCCGGAGTCCTTATCCAACACGTATTTGATATTTTCCCAGCTTAGTGGCGATAGCTGAATGTCTTGCGACTCACCAGGGCACCGCACCCGCACCAGCTCTTTTTCCAGATGAGTGATCACGCCAGTCTTGCCGTTGTAATAGCGCTGCTCGGTAGTATCGTTGCGCAGGAACATCACCTGAGCGCCTTTTTTCAACACCAGCTTTTCGGCAACCGGGTAGTTTTGTGGCGGATAATCGCCGTCAATGTGAGCAGCAAACTGCACTTCTGGCCCAGGCAGAGTGGCCAGCTGGCGCTCATTGATGGCATCGGCGCTGTGATTGTGGGTGGTCAGGGTGATGTAGTCCTCACCCGGCGCTGGCTGGAAGCCTGGCTGATAGCGGCTATTTAGCAATGCCAGGGCGGCGTCATCCAGTTGGTTGTCGCGCACTTGGTTAAGCAGACCGATAAAGCGGGGATCAGACTGGCGGTAAACTTGCTGCAACTCCAGCGTCAGCCATTTCGCTTGTTGCAGCGCTTTGCTTGAGAAAAAATAACAGCTGTCATAATGGTTTTGCAGCAGTGCCCAGTCCTGCGCTTTGGCGACCGGTGCCAGTTGATGCAGATCACCGATCATCAGCAATTGCACCCCGCCAAAGGGCCGGTCTCTGCGCCGGTAGCGTCTGAGCACGGCATCGACAGCATCCAACGTATCGGCCCGAACCATACTGATTTCGTCGATCACCAGCAGATTCAGGCTGCGGATAATATTGATTTTTTCCTTACTAAAGCGGTTCTGTTGCGGCAACTCAGTGCCCGGTAAATAGGGGCCAAAGGGCAACTGAAAAAAAGAATGCAGGGTCACACCGCCGGCATTCACTGCGGCCACCCCGGTCGGTGCCGTTACCATCATGCGTTTGGGCGATTGTTGTTTCAGTTCGCGCAGAAAGGTGGTTTTGCCTGTACCGGCCTTACCGGTCAGAAACAAGTGCATGCCGGTGTGCTGCACCAGCTCTTTGGCCAGCTGCAGTGGCTCATTGATGGCTGAAGTGGGGTCATGTTCCATGCTTTGTCATCCCTGCTGTTCGAGTGCTATCTCAGCCTAAAAGTTAGACTTAATGATGCAAAAATGCAAACTTATTGTTTATTTTGGCGTGTTGAGATTGCCTTATGCCGGACCCTTTAAAACGCTGCAGCTGGCCGGTATCAATCCATACTCTGTACCCGCTTTGCCTGCTGAATCGCCTCTAACCTTGCTTGTTGCAGCGTTTGCTTGATGGCCTCGCCTTGCATGCCAGGTTGTATCAGGGTTTTGATATCCACGGCGCGGGCGGCAGTTGCCAGCTGTGGCAAGATCTGCTCGGCCGGGTAGTCGGCCTGTTCAAAGCCGGTGCGGCCACGCAGATCGGCGATGCAGCAGCGGATAATGGCATCCAGCCGCTCGGGCTTGCGCCACAAATCGATGCCATCGAACAGTTTTAACACGGTGCTGGCTTTGAGCTCTGCCGCCCGGTGGATCAGCTGGTGGTACTGGCAGACCAACAGCGCCAAATCACGGCAATCGTTCGGGACTTTTAAGCGCTCGCACAGCTGACGGATCAGCGGCAAGCCGGTGTGCTCATGGCCATGATGCGAGGGCCAGTGCTCGGGCGGGCTAACGCCTTTGCCCACATCGTGCACCAGGGCCGCAAAGCGAATATCAATGCGGTCGGACAGTTGCGCTGCCTGCTGCAGCACCAGCAGTGTATGGATGCCGGTGTCAATTTCCGGGTGCCATTTAGCCGGTTGGGGCACGCCCCAAAGCGCATCGAGCTCCGGCATCAGTTGTTTTAGAGCACCGCAGCGCCTTAGCAGCTCAATAAAGGCTTCCGGGTGCTGAGTGCTGAGCGCTTTACTCAGCTCCTGCCAAACGCGCTCAGCGCTTAATGCCTGCAACTCACCGCTGTCACTGAGCTGTTGCATCAGGGCGAGGGTATCGTCGGCGACCTGAAACCCCAGGTGGTAGTAGCGGGCATAAAAGCGGGCCACCCGCAGCACCCGCAATGGATCTTCGGCAAAGGCCGGCGAGACATGGCGCAGCACGCGCGCTTTCAAATCCGCCACCCCGTGATAAGGGTCGACCAGGTTGCCGTCTTCGGCTTTGGCGATGGCATTGATGGTCAGATCGCGCCGGGCTAAATCCTGCTCCAGCGTCACATCGGGCGCGGCGTAGGTCACAAAGCCGGTGTAGCCCGAGCCTTGTTTGCGTTCGGTACGGGCCAGCGCGTACTCTTCTTTGGTTTTAGGGTGCAAAAATACCGGGAAGTCTTTGCCGACTTGCTGATAGCCTTGATCCAGCAGTTGCTGTGGATGCGCGCCCACCACCACCCAGTCCCGCTCGTGAAAGGGATAACCAAGCAGCTCATCGCGAACTGCACCGCCAACAAGATAGATCTGCACAGGCTTTTCCAACGTCGCTTTTTTTGCCATTATACCCAACCACTGAAATTTTTCAGCGATTAGCACAGGAAGCGCGCATGTACACCGGCTTTTTTGGCCTGCACAGCCAGCCATTTTCGATAGCTCCGAACCCGGACTTTTTGTATCTGAGCGGACGTCATGCTGAGGCCCTGGCGCATTTACGCTATGGCCTGGGCGATGCCGGCGGTTTTGTATTGCTTACGGGGGAAGTGGGTACCGGCAAAACTACGGTATCGCGTGCTTTGCTGCAGGAGCTGGACGAACAGACCGAGCTGGCTTTTATTTTAAATCCCACCCTGTCGGAGCTGGAGCTTTTGGCCACCATTTGTGATGAATTACGCATTCGTTACAAAAAATCCGATGCCAGCCTGAAACTATTGGGCGATAAAATTAAAAATCGCTTGCTGAAAAACCATCAGCAGGGCAAACAAACCCTGCTGATTATTGATGAAGCGCAGCACTTGCAGCCGGTGGTGCTGGAGCAGCTGCGGCTGCTGACCAATCTGGAAACCAACAGCCGCAAATTATTGCAGGTGATTTTAATTGGCCAGCCGGAGCTGCAGCAATTATTACAGCGTTCTGACTTACGGCAGCTGGCGCAGCGTATCACGGCGCGTTACCATCTGATGCCGCTGACTGAAGCGGAAGTGCAGCAGTATTTAAGCTACCGCCTGAAGGTAGCAGGTTCCGAGCGGCCGGTATTCGAAGCGGCCGCTGTGCGGCAGTTGTTTCAGCGCAGTCAGGGCATTCCGCGTTTGCTCAACCTGCTGGCCGACAGAGCCATGCTGGCAGCTTTTGCCCGCCAGAAACCTTTGGTGGGTAAAGCGGAAGTGCAGCAGGCGGCGAAAGAGATTTTACCGGCCAGTACTGGCCCTGCGCAGGCAGTTCAGCCTGCGCTCTGGCTTTGGTTGCTGGCTTTAGTCCCGCTCATGGCGGGCCTTGGTTTTGTACTGGCCCGTGTATTGGGTTAGAGGTATGGGGTGTGATCCCAGGCCATCCGCAACGCATGTGTTGGGATGGCAAGCAGCAACACAAAGCTTACCGCTTTGCAGGAGTGACGCATGTCCATTTTGATGGATGCATTAAAACAGCAACAAAATATCGCTGCCAGTACCGCAGCCTCCGGCCGGGTTGCGCCGTTTTGGTTGGGAGTGCTGGCCGGTGCGGCAGTACTGAGCCTGGCGCTGGCAGCTGGCTATTGGTTGGGTACAAAGCAGAGCTCTGTTGCCGCCGCTGTGCCTGTACAACAAACTGAGCCTGTAACGGTAGCCAGCCAGCAACAAATCCTGGCGGCTTTATCCGAGGTGCCTGTTGCCACTCGCAATGATGTTGCTGCGAATGAGGTGACCGAGGCGGCGGAGCCTGCCGTTGTCAGCCAGTCAGCGCCGGCAGAACCCGAGCCCATGATCATTGCCGCTGAACCCGAGGCTCGTCCTGCTCGGCCCTCCATGCCATCGTTGGATGAACTGGAAGCAACCGAGGTGTCAGCAGAACTGCAGCAGCGTTTTTCTCAGATAGCCGATGAGCTGGAACAAGCAGGGCCGCGCCGCGAGCAAGTGCGGGTGCACGATGCGCCGGCACGGGATATTTCCGAGCTGGCGCCCCAGGTGCAGCACCAATTACCACCCATGCGCTTTGAAGCTCACGTCTTTGCCAGTGTGCCCTCCCGCCGTTGGGTGAAAGTGAATGGCCGCACCTTACAGCAAGGGCAGTGGTTGAGTACCGATATCCAGGTGGTAGAAATTCATCCAAACCATGTAGTCCTGCGCTACCGGCAGCAGGAATTCAGTATGGCGGCACTGAGCGAGTGGCCAGGTTAATTCAGAGGTAGTTGCTGGCTTCTAAACCGTATTGCTCTAAATCGACACAGTAGTCGATGTACTCTTCCTGATGTTTGGCCAGATCCAGCACTTTAGCCGGTACATGGTGCTGATGCTGGCTGTGGTAAAACACTTTGACTTTGGGTTGGGTTGGTTTCTTTGGGTTATTTTCCAGTACCAGTGCCAGCTTGCCACTGTGTAGTTTCACCACACTGCCAGGCGGGTAAATACCAATGCAGCGAATAAAACGTTGAGTCAATTCACTGTCGAGCTGGCCAGGCGTTTTTTCCAGTAACTTTTTGCTGGCAAGTTGCGGATTCAGCGGCTTCTTCTCCATGGGATGCGACAAATTATCGTACTGATTGACAATCGCCAGCATGCGGGCGCCCTGGCTGATCTGATGGTTCTTTAAGCCTTTCGGCGAGCCACTGCCATCCAGATGAGCACAGTGCTGTGCGACCCACAACGACACCTCTGCTGGTAAACGCGTCATGGGTGCCAGCAGTTTCAGGCTAACCGGAATCGCATCAACATCACTGGTTGCTTTGCCAAGCGTGACTTTGCCCATATCATGCAGCAATGCAGCCATAATCAGATCCTGCAGCTGGCCTTTTGATAGCTGCAGTTGCTGACCAAAAGCGGCCATGTAGACCGCGCAATTGATGGCATGTTGCAGCAGGTCATCACTGCTCTGTGCAATACGGCTTAAGCACAGCAGCACATCCTGATTGCGACTGACGCTATCGGCCAAACCACAACTGACCTCCTGCACCAGTTCCAAATCAATGGCTTGCTGGCGGCGACAACTATCAAACAAGCGGCTTTGTTTGTGCTTAAGTTGCTGCCAGGTTTTTTCTGCCTTTGGCAGCTCAGCAGAAAAGTCGACCCGGATTACTTCACTTGCTGCATCGACAGTCGCCTGGCTGTCGGAGCTTTGGGGAGCGTCGTGTTCCGCTGGAGGCTTGCGGGCGGCCAAATCCGGATCGATCCAAACCCGCAGTACGCCTTTTTTGCGCAGCAGCTCAATCGTTTTTTGGCTGCGCACCAGGCCAGCTTCTTTGATCAGCACGTCACCGGTTTGCTGGCTGACGCGCACCACAAAATCACCCGGTTGCAATTGCTGCAAAGTTACTTCTTGCAAAGCCATCGTCTGGGAGTTCCTCAAACTGCTCCAATTCAATGTATAGTGTAGCTTAGTAACGCTAAATTAACAGTGGGGCGCGATCTGGACGTCAGAAAGAAAAACAGCCAGCCCGGCTGGGCTGGCTGTGTAAGCGAGGCAAAACGGCAACCTTGCCACGTCCGCAGGACAACTAAATATTATCCGCCATTGTCATCAGCGAAGCGTTGCCACCAGCCGCAGTGGTATTAACCGTAATGGTTTTTTCAGTCACCAGACGATGCAATAAACGGTGATCCGCCGGTGTGGTGATAAGCGGCAAAATCGCACCTTCACGACTAGCGATGAGTTCACCAGCCAATGGTTTAATCGCTGTACCAGACTGTACCATGGCACCCGCCAGATCAGGAGCGGACAGCAGGGTAGTCATGCTGGTTAGTTTGATCACCGCCATGAGGTGAGCTGGCATACCGGCTTGCACCAGCGCTTTTACCACGGCTTCTGCCTCTGGCAGGTCTTGCTCTTCCACGGCAGTGATCACGGCATTACCTGCGGCGATGGCTGTCAGGGCGCTTAGTAACCAGTGGCTGAAATCTGCCGTCTCATCACGCAGCAGCGCCAAGGTACCGCGAGGTTCCAGCCACAGGGTGTTGCTTTCTCCCGTAGGGCCAGGCAGGCGGATTGGCTGTGCCAGTTCTTGCTCAATCAGGCGCAATTGACTGCGGGCCTCGGAAATCACCTGCTCCAGATCCGGCTCCAGTTTGGCTACCACGGTATTGGCTGCCAGAGATGCCAGAAACTGGCGCAAAACAGAGCTGCGCTGATAAATGGGCGTTTGCTGCCAGATGGCCTGGGCTGAAGCCGCCGCAGGCATGGCGTAAGCAACTGCCCGGCTGGTGGTTTCGGCCAGTAATAACGTTCTTTTTTGCTCAGACAGTTCCGCATCTTCGATGGTCAGATTGTCTTTAACCAGACGGCTTAAATAGAAGGGCCCACCGGCTTTGGGGCCAGTGCCGGATAAGCCTCGGCCACCAAACGGCTGCACACCGACCACAGCGCCAATCATGTTGCGGTTGACGTAGATATTCCCTGCTTTGATCGACTGGGCAACACGCTCAGTGACTTCTTCTATCCGGCTGTGGACCCCCATGGTCAGGCCATAGCCGGTAGCATTGATCTGTTCAATCACTTTATCCAGCTCAGGACCTTTAAAGCGGATCACATGCACCACAGGGCCAAATACTTCCCGCTCCAACAAGGTCAGATCGCTGATCTCATACAAATGCGGTGCGAAGAAAAAGTGCCGATCGCCTTCAGGAATTGGGCAGGCATAGTGCAGCGTGGCTTTATCGCTCAAGTACTGCACATGGCTGCTCAGACGCTCATGCGCCTTGGCATCGATCACCGGGCCCAGATCGCTGGAAAGAAATGCCGGATCGCCAACGGTCAGCTCTTTCATGGCGCCCACCACCATTTCGATCACATCATCAGCAATGTCTTCCTGCAGGAATAATACCCGCAGCGCCGAGCAGCGCTGGCCAGCACTTTGGAAACCAGATGCGATCACATCATCGACTACTTGCTCGGGTAGCGCAGTGGAGTCGACAATCATGCAGTTCTGGCCACCGGTTTCGGCAATCAAAGGCACCGGCTCACCGGCGCGCTCCGCCAGCTTACGTGCTATCCAACAACCGGTTTCGGTCGAACCGGTAAACATCACTGCCTGAATGCGTTCATCCGGCACGATGTGCTCACCGACCTGGCGGCCCGGGGCGATCACCAGCTCCACCACGCCATCCGGCAAGCCGCATTGCTGCATAATTTCCAGCGTGCGAATGGCTATCAGGCTGGTTTGCTCGGCAGGTTTCGCCACCACGGTATTGCCGGTGACGATGGCTGCAGTCACCTGACCCAGGAAAATCGCCAGCGGGAAGTTCCATGGGCTGATACACAGTACCACACCGCGCGCTTCGCTTTCTGCTGGTAACTCTTCAGCACGGGCCGCGTAATAGCGGCAGAAATCTACGGCTTCGCGCACCTCGGCAATGCTGTCCTGTAGTGTTTTCCCGGCTTCTTTGATGCAGATGGTCAGCAGCTCGTCCTGGTGAGCTTCCAGTGCATCGCCTATTTTGCGAAGCAAATTAGCACGCACCGTGACCGGCGTTTGCGACCAGCTGTCAAAGGCTTGCTGAGTTTTGGTCAGGATCGCCTGCATGGCGTCGGCATCGGCGTATTGAATGTAGCCAACCACCTCATCCAGGTTCGCCGGGTTGGTGACGGCAATACCACCCTCAGGCTGCTCCAGTTTGGCAATGACAGCCAGCCAGGACTCCATCGCTTGTTTAATCGGGATCAGTTGATCGCAATCGCTGATGTCGGTACCGCGGGAGTTCAAGCGCTCGCTGCCATACACATCGGCCGGCAGGGGAATTTGGCGGTTGCGTTTTTGCCGCCAGTTACGAACGGTTTCCAGTGGATCGGCCAGCAGGCTTTCGACCGGGATGGTCTCATCAATGATGTTATTGACGAACGAGCTGTTGGCGCCGTTTTCCAGCAAACGACGTACCAGATAGGCCAGCAAGTCGGCATGTTCACCCACTGGCGCATAAATACGGCAAGGCACTTTATCTTCACGTACCACCTGATCGTACAGCGCATCGCCCATGCCGTGCAGGCGCTGGAACTCAAACCCGGTGCGATCCGGCGCCATTTCCAAAATAGTGGCTACAGTGTAGGCGTTGTGGGTGGCAAACTGTGGATAGATGGTATCGCGATAGGCCAGCAGCTTTTTCGCGCAAGCCTGATAGGAGACATCGGTCGAAGGTTTGCGGCTAAATACCGGGAAGTCATGCAAGCCTTCCACCTGACTGAGTTTAATTTCAGTATCCCAGTAAGCGCCTTTCACCAGCCGCACCATCATCTTTCGACCGACTTTTTCGGTCAGCTCGCGCAGCCAGTCAATCACATGAATAGCGCGTTTTTGGTAGGCCTGCACGGCCAGGCCAAAACCTTCCCAGCCATCCAGTGCCGGATCGCTGAACACCGCTTCGATGATATCCAGCGATAAATCCAGCCGGTCGGCTTCTTCGGCATCCACGGTAAAACCAATGTTGTACTGTTTGGCGGCTACGGCCAGTTGTTTCAGGCGGGGAATAAGCTCTGTCAGCACGCGGTCACGTTGAGCAAATTTGTAGCGCGGGTGAATGGCCGACAACTTAACCGAAATGCCAGGGCTCTTAAAAGGACCTTTGCCCACAGCAGCTTTACCGATGGTCTCGATGGCGGTAAGGTAGCTTTGGAAATAGCGCTCGGCATCGGCCATGGTACGGGCGCCTTCGCCCAGCATGTCGTAGGAGTAGGTATAACCACGCTTTTCCTGCTCTTTGGCCCGCTCTATGGCGCTGCTGATGGTGGTACCCATCACAAACTGGGTGCCCATGATTTGCATGGCATAGCGCACCGCCTGGCGAATGACCGGCTCACCCAGGCGGCCACAGGTACGCTTTAACAGGCCAAATTGCTGGGCTTTACGCTCATCGCTGTAGTTGACCATTTTGCCGGTCATCAGCAAGCCCCAGGCCGAGGCATTGACAAAAATCGATGAACTGTTGCCGAGGTGCGAACTCCAGTTGCCTTTGGCCAGCTTGTCGCGAATCAGGCGATCCATGGTGTTGTTATCGGGAACCCGCAGCAGCGCCTCAGCCAGACACATCAGCACCAGGCCTTCTTCGGTGGATAACGAGAATTCATTCAGCAGGGCATCGACGCCGCCTTTACCGGTCTGGGCTTTACGAATGGCCAGCACCATTTGTCGGGCCCGTTCCCAGGCCCGGCTGCGGGCATTGTTGCCAATATCAGCCTGTGGCAGCAAGAAATCCAGCACCTGATCTTCATCGGCCCGGTAGAAGTCACGAATCTTTTGGCGCAGAGGGTTGGTGGCCTCCAGTGAGTCACGAAATAACATCAAAACCTCCCGATCAAAACCATAGCTAAGTATGACGCGCATTCTAGGAAAAAGTTGACCAAATAGGGTGGTTTATTTTGCCTTTAAACCGGATATAATTCGGCCAAATGGCCAAATCGCCCTAAAAATTACTGTGAGCCTGCCCATGGTCAAAGTACGTACCCTTGATCGGATAGATATGAATATTCTGGAAACCTTGCAACGTGAAGGGCGCATTTCCAATGTCGAGCTGGCACGGCGGGTGAATTTAAGTGCCAGCCCTTGCATCGACCGGGTGAAAAAGCTGGAACAAGAAGGCTACATCGAACGCTATGGTGCCCAGCTCAATGCCAGCCGGCTGGGTTTTGGTACTACCGTATTTATCCAGATTACGCTGGATAACACCACCAGTGATGTGTTTGATCGCTTCAAAGAAGATGTGCTGAAGATCCCCCATGTGGTGGAGTGCCATATGGTGGCTGGTGGCTTTGATTACCTCTTAAAGCTGCGGTTACCGAATATGGATGCTTATCGCATCATTCTGGCTGAGATTGTTGATTTGCCTGGGGTGATTAAAAACCACACCTACGTGGTGATAGAGCAGGTGAAAAAAGACGAGGGATTGCCACTCAAGGCCAACGAACAACTGTAAAAGGCCTGCCCAGGTCGGCAGGCCTGGACGAGTTACATCCAGCGTTCGCTGTTTTTCCGCCGTGGCATCAGCAGCGGCAACAACAAGCCAAGTAAGAGACCAAAACCCAGAATAGCAGCACCCAATACTTTCGGGTTTTGCCAAACACTGCTGTGCTCGGCATCAAACTGCATTTTTAGTTGTTCGTAAGCGGTATTGGCCACCTGCAACTGCTCCCGCATCCGGTTGTATTCTTCAGTACGGGCAGACAGCTCGCGATTTAACTGCTGGTTCTGTTGTTGTAGCTCATCAAGGGTTGACTGGTGCTCAGCCAGTTGCTCATTCAACTGTTGCAGTTGCACCGCCATGCCCGGTGAGGTGGACACATACTGACCTGGCAGCCAGCCACGACGATTGCCCTCAAACTGGATCTGCACATAGCCTGAGTCTGCATCCCGGTCCAGCAATTGGATGGCATCCCCCGCATTGACGGTACCAATAATACGGAACTGGTTACTTGGACCGGAATGTACATACACAAACAAGGCATCGCTGATAAAAGCCGGTTCGGCAGTGTCGCTGTAGCTGTGTGATGGAAAAATAAGCGCTACACTTAACAAAAGTGTACAGACAAAAGCGGTGGTTCTGAACATGGGCCATCCCGTGACGGTAATTAGTTGGTTTTACTAAGTTCGTATCAGGATGATAGGGAGTTGTGATCGAATTGACAAGTCTGGCAGGAAAAGTCTTGTTGGCCTTGCTCAGTTATTTTAAGGTAGCAGAAAAGAGCTGGCGGAAAAATACCATGGCGATGGAAATTGAGTTGAAGTTTTTGCTGCAATCGGTGCCAGCCACTGAGCTGGAAACCCTGTTAAAACCCATGGTGCATCAACTGCAAGCCGGTAAGGCCCTGCATCTGCGCAATGGCTATTACGATACGCCAGATCATTGGTTTCAACAGCATGGGATGGGGTTGCGCAGCCGTCAGCAAGACGATGACATAGAGCACACCATCAAATTGGCGGGTAAGCAGCACGGTGCTTTGCATGCCCGTCAGGAGTTCAACGTGCAGGCCAGTCAGCTTGTGCCTCAGTTGGCGGCTTTTCCGGCCACCATCTGGCCGGAGCACACCGATGTAGCAACTTTGCAGCAGCAATTGACTGAATTGTTCCGTACTGATTTTTGCCGTCAGCCCTGGTTGCTAACCTTGGCACAGAATACACAGATTGAGTTGGTGCAGGATGAAGGACAGATAGTCACTGCTACTAGCCAGCAACCAATTTGTGAATTGGAGTTGGAGTTAAAATCCGGCGATGTTAGTCAGGTGTTTGTGCTGGCCCGGCAATTGGTAGCGGCCTTACCACTTAGGCTCGGTGTGCAATCCAAAGCGGAGCGCGGCTATCGTCTGACCGGCTCCAAACCGCTGCAGGTGAAGGCGCTGCCCACCGAGGCCAGCCCGATGGTGTTGCTGCGGTTGCTGCAGCACAACGAAGCCTGCTATCTGCAGGAGCAAAGCCCGGATGCGATGCTGACAGTCTCTTTGGCGCTGAACCGGATTGCGCAGTGGCTGAAAACACAGCCCACGTTGCAGCGCTGGCAGCCTATCTGTACTCAGTTGTCTGCCAAAGCGGCGCAAAGCAAAGCCGATCAGCAGTTATTTTATGGTTCCGACTACAATTTGCTGTTGCTGGCATTGTCTGAATACTTCCTAAACGCTGGGCAATAACACCTTTGATGAATGCACTAGACAAAGCGCTGGCACTCTGCCAGCACCTGCCAGGTTTCACCACACTGACTGAACCAGAGCAACAGCGTATAGGCTGGTTGTGCCGCTGCAGCCCTTTTTTAAGCCGTTGCCTGCAGCAGCAACCCGGACTGCTGCCACTGCTGCTGGATGATACTGTGCTGGCAGCACCGCTGGATGTGACCGATCCGCTGGCCGGCCTGGCAGAGCAAGATGAAGCCAGTGTCTTTAAAGCCATCCGCCTGTTCCGTCATCGTAGCCTGGCTCAGTTGCTGGCAGCTGATTTGCTGCAGTTAAAATCCATTGCTCAGGCGTTGCAGGAAGTATCGGCGCTGGCTGAGCGTTGCATCAACAGCGCCTATCACTGGGCTTATCAGCAATTAACCGCTCAGTGGGGCACGCCTTTCACCGACAGCGGCCAACCGATGCCCTTATTGATCTTAGGGATGGGCAAACTGGGTGGTGGCGAGCTGAATTTTTCCTCCGATATTGATCTGATTTTTACCTATCCACACAATGGCGAAACTCAGGGTGGCCGCCGCAGTGTCGAGCATCATCAGTTTTTTCTACGGCTCGGCCAGAAGGTGATCGCAGCCTTGCATCAGGTCACCGCCGATGGCTTTGCCTACCGGGTTGATATGCGGTTACGGCCTTTTGGTGACAGTGGGCCTTTGGTACTCAGCTTTGCTGCGATGGAGGATTATTATCAGGAGCAAGGCCGGGACTGGGAGCGGTACGCCATGCTCAAAGCCCGGGTGATGAATCCGGATGGCCAGTACAGCAACGAGCTCAGGCAATTGCTGCGGCCTTTTGTCTATCGGCGTTACATCGATTTTTCGGCCATTGAATCGCTGCGCCGCATGAAGCAGTTGATTGAGCAGGAGAACCGTCGTCGTAATCGCAGCGACAACATCAAGCTGGGTGCCGGTGGCATCCGGGAAGTGGAATTTATTGTGCAAACGCTGCAGCTGATCCGAGGTGGCCGCATCCCACAATTGCAAACGCCGTCTATCTTGCAGGCATTGCCGCAACTGACAACACACGGATTACTGGAGCAGGCGCAGCAACAGCAACTAACCAGCGACTATCTGTTTTTACGACGGGTCGAGCAACTGCTGCAAGGCATGGATGACCAGCAAACCCAAACCTTGCCGGAGCAGGCAGAGCAGCAAGCTTGCCTGTTGGCCATGCTGCAGCTCAGCAACTGGAGCGAGCTGCAGCAACAAGTCACCGATGCAATGGCGCGTATTCACCAGGAGTTTTTGCAGGTCATTGAACCGGAAGAGGCCGCCGAACCGGATGAGTTACTGGTAGGCAGGCTGCTGTGGGACAGTGCCCAAAGTGCCGAAGAACTGGCCGAGCAGGTGGATTGGTTGAGCACCGAGCAGGCTGGCAAGCTGGTGTCCCAGGTACTTGATTTCCGCCAGGAGTCTCAGCGCCGGGCGGTCGGGCCAAGAGGACGGGATTACCTGGCTCGCCTAATCCCGCAAGTGTTGCATTTACTGGCTTCCAACCAGGCCGGCGTCTCAGTGCTTGAGCGGGTGTTGCTGGTGTTTCGCAGTGTGATGACCCGCACTGCCTATCTGGAGTTGTTGTTTGAAAACCCCTCTGCCTTGCAGCAGTTGGTCACTTTGTGCAGCCAGAGTCAGTGGCTGACCGAGCAGCTGGCTCGCTACCCGATTTTGCTGGATGAGTTGATTGACCCTGCCCAGCTGTATCAGGTGCAAACCAAAGCCGATTACCAGGACAGGGTACGACAGCGGCTGCTGCGGGTACCGGAGGAGGATCTGGAACTGTTAATGGAAAGCCTGCGTCAGCACAAGCAGGCCCAGCAATTGCGGATTGCGGCGGCCGATATCAGTGGGGCTTTGCCACTGATGCAGGTCAGCGATCATCTGACCTGGCTGGCGGAAGCAATGATGGAGCAAGTGGTGGAGCTGGCCTGGCAGCAAATGGTAGCGCGTTATGGCTACCCGGCCGGCTTAGCCATGGGCAGCGACAAAGGCTTTGCGGTGCTGGCTTATGGCAAGATGGGGGGGCTGGAGCTTGGTTATGGCTCTGATCTGGATCTGGTGTTTGTGCACAATTGCGATAGCCTGGCGCCGACCACGGGTGAGAAGGCCATCGACTCGCGGCAGTTTTATCTGAAGCTGGTGCAGCGCATTCTGCACTTATGCACTACCCGTACGGCCAGTGGTGTGCTGTATGAAGTGGATACCCGCTTACGACCATCCGGTAACTCCGGGCTATTGGCCATTCATGTGCATACCTACCGTGATTATCTGGCAACCGAAGCCTGGACCTGGGAGCATCAGGCGTTGGTCAGGGCCCGTCTGGTCAATGGTGATGCCATGATTGCCGGGCAGTTTGCTCAGATCCGGGCTGATATTTTAAGCAAAGAGCGTGCAATGACCTCTTTGCAACAGGATGTGCTTGGTATGCGCGACAAGTTACGCCAGCATCATGGCAGTGATAACGAGCAACTAAAACATGCTAATGGTGGTTTGATTGATCTGGAGTTTATCAGCCAGTATCTGGTGCTGGCACATGCCTGCAAGCATCCTGAGCTCTACCAGTACAGCGACAATATTCGGATTCTTGAGGCTGCCGGTGAGGCCGGGCTTTTATCGGCAGCCGAGGTAGCAGACCTGCAACAGGCTTATCAGTTGATGCGGGCGGTGCAGCACCGCCTGACTTTGCAGCCGGTGTTACCACCGGAGCTATCAGGCCTGCAAGACGCCAAAGCGGCTGTACAGTCGGTGTGGCAAAAGTTATTTAAAGTTTAACGCCGGCTCAGCTGCTGGCAGTTTTGTTGTACATAGGCACTGGGCTTATCGGTAATCACCAGCGCCCGTTCATTGTGACAAAGATAGCTTAAGATTGGGCTTGGGAAATTCGGACTGATAGCCGCAGCGACTTCGGTGACTGCCGCTGTCATGCTGCCATTGGTCTGGAAGTAGTGTTTGACCACATAATCCCGCGGCAAGGTCCAGTAAAGCTCCAGGCCTTCGGCTTGGGCATATTCTTCCAATTTGGTTTTGACGGTATCGCCTTCACGAAAGCGGCGGTCAGTTTCACGGCCCTGCCAGTTTTCTGCCAAAGGAGAGACCTGCATAGCCCGCTGCTGCAGTTGTTGGGTCAGGCGGTGACTGGTATCCGGCAAGCTGATAACAAAGTCACTCAGTTGTATATCGGTCAGGCTACCACGGATCCGCTCGTAAAAACTGCTCAGGCCTTCGGCTGCGCGGTTGCTCTTCTCCCGATCCAGATTAAAAAAATCAGGGCGAAACAGCAGCACGTAGAGCAGGCCGGATAACAGCACTGTGATAATCAGACTTCGGATCCAGAACCACATGGTAGGTCCCCCGTGAGCATGCCAGCTATTGAGTTGGTCACTTAGTATAACCCCGGATCGTCCGGATTGGGACGGGTTTTAAAGCGCCGGTGCAACCACATGTACTGCTCTGGCGCGCGCAGTACCGCTTGCTCTACCCAGGCGTTGATGCGGCGTACATCGGCGGCGTCATCACCGGAAGGAAACTGCTCCAGCGCAGGCAAGCACTCTATTTCGTAGCCCTGACTGCCAGGTAAGCGCCGGGTATACACCGGGATCACCAGGCAGTTGGCATGGCTGGCAAACAGCAGGGTACCGGTGGTGGTGGCGGTTTCGTCAACCGCGAAAAACGGCACAAATTCGGCTTTTTTCCGGCCATAATCCTGATCCGGTAAATAAAAACAAACTTCGCCTTCGTCCAATGCCTGCAGCAAAGCTTTCACCTCCCGCTTGCCAATCATGTATTTGTTGGCTTTGATGCGGCCACGGTACTGCAACCAATCCATTAAAGGGTTGTTGTGCGGCCGGTAAAACCCAACGCATGGCAGGCTAAAGCCAAAAATACGGCCGCCGGCTTCTAAATGCAGCATATGGGAAGCCAGCAACAATACGCCTTTGCCGGCATCCCGGGCGGCCTGGATGTGTTCAAAGCCTTTCATCACAGCAAAACGCTTCAGACGCCAGGCTGGCCACCACCAACCAATAATGGTATCAAACAGGGCGCGGCCACTTTCTTTAAAGTTGGCCCGCAACAATTGTTCCCGCTCAGCAGCTGTTTTTTCCGGGAAGCAGAGTTCAAGATTGCGTCTGGCTACTTTGGCCCGTGATTTCAGCAGCTTTAACAGCAACAGGCCGATGCCATCGCCAAGCTTCATCAACACGGCATACGGCAACCAGCTGATCAGCCACAGCAGGGCGCAACCCAGCCAAATGCCCCAGTAGCGGGGATGCAGGAAAGACCATTGAAATTGCGGCGCTTTAACCACCCCAAGCCCTCAGTTTGTCAGAAAGGAGGCTATTGTAGCGGAAAAGGATGGCCAGACAAAAGGTTAGCGCCGGAAAACAAAGAACGCAGCAAAAGCTGCGCTCTTTGAGTGGAAAAAGATAGAAAACTTTTACAAGGTCAGGGCGCGGTTGATATCAGCCAGGTCCTGTTCGGTAAGATTACCCGCGGCCAGTTTTAAATCCAGTACCGATAAGATGTAATCGTAACGGGCCCGTGACAGATTACGACGGGCATCGAACAGGTTTCGGGTACTGACCAGCACATCCACAATGGTACGGGTACCGACTTCAAAACCGGCTTCGGTCGCTTTCAGGGCGCTTTCTGCCGAGACCACCGCTTGCTCCAGCGCCCGGATGGACGAGGTCAGTGCCCGCACATTGTTGAAGGAGCTGCGAACCTGACGTACGGTGCTGCGGTAAGTTTGCTCTACCAGCTCGCTGGTTTCAACAAAGTTGGCTTGAGCCACATTAACCCCTGCATTGGTAGCACCACCGCTGTATATAGGCACACTCAGAGTTACCCCAATGGAGCTATTGTCCTGACGTGGCCCTGTGCCGCGCTCAATAAAATTCTGGTCGTAACCACGTGCCTTGCTGCTGCCAACATTGGCGGTCAGGCTGACCGTAGGCAGATGACCAGCTCGGGCACGATCGATGTCAATCCGTGCGATTTCCAGGCCTATACGCTGCGCTTGCAGCTCGAAGTTGTTTTCTTCTGCGATGTTAAGCCATTGCTGCGGCTCAGCCGGGCTCAGCGGCGCCGTGCTGAACAAGTCGGTATTCAGACCAGCCAGTTGGCTGTGGTACTGGCCGGTGATTTCCCGCAGTTGTTCCAGCGCAATCTCCAGATTGTTTTCGGTGGCAATTTCCCGCGCCACCGCATTATCAAACTGAGCCTGAGCTTCGTGCACATCGGTAATGGCAGTTAAACCCACGGCAAAGCGCTGTTTGGTTTGCTCGAGCTGGCGTTCAATGGAGCGCTTCTCTGCCTGAATAAACGTCAGGTCATCTTTGGCTTTTAATACGTTGAAGTAAGCATCGGTGACGCGTACGATCAAGGCCTGAGCTGCACTGTTGTAGAAGGTCTGAGCTTGCAGCGCCTGCTTTTCAGCAATATCCAGGTTCTGCCAGTTACGACGATCGTAGATGCTTTGATCCAGCCTGAAGCCACCGCTTAGCGTGGTTCTGTCGTCGCCAAAGGTCCAATCGCGCTGGTCTGCACGGGTCAGGCTGGTGCTAAAACCAATGCTAGGCAGTAAGTTTGCTTTGCTGATATCGATGCGGGCCGCAGCGGCATCACGGCTGGCAGCTGCTCGCTGAATAACCGGATCTTTTTGGGTAGCCAATTGATAAACGCTTTGCAGGTTGTCGGCCAGAGCTGGCAAACTAAATACGCCAAACGATGAGCACAACAAGGTAGCGACTAATTTTTTATGCATGAGCATGGGATCCTGAGTGAATCAAACTGAGTAAATGATAACCTGTTTGTGGTTTGAGTGTGAAACCGTAAACCGTAAAGTTATCCCTTCAAATGTAACAGAATGTGAGTACGCTGATGTCAGAATTCAAGGCCATAGAGTATCCTGTTTTTTCAGCAAAAGATGTAGAGATACGCGACCAAAGCACGGTTTTTCAGGGTTTCTTCAAAATTGATCGTTACACCTTGCGGCATAAATTGTTCGGTGGTGGCTGGAGTGATTGGATGCAGCGGGAGATTTTTGAGCGCGGTCATGCCGCCGCTGTGCTGCCCTATCATCCAGCAAGCGATCAGCTGGTGCTAGTCGAGCAGTTTCGCGCCGGCGCTTTAGCATCGTCGCCCAGCCCTTGGTTGCTGGAAATCATTGCGGGCATGGTAGCACCCGGCGAGACCATGGTGGACGTGGCCATACGGGAAAGTCGTGAAGAAGCCGGGCTGGTGATTACTGAGCTCACGCCGATGCTCAGTTATTTATCGAGCCCGGGCGGTACCACCGAGCGTATTCAGCTGTACTTTGCTACACTGGACACTTTGCCGGCCGAAGGGGTGTTTGGCTTAGCGCACGAGCACGAAGATATACGGGTGCATCTGATCCCGAGGTCGCAAGCCTTGCAATGGCTTACCGAAGGCCGCATAGATAATGCAGCGACAGTGATTGCATTGCAGTGGTTGGCGCTGCATTATAGCCAGCTGTTTCCAGCATAATGCAGTGTTCACCGTGCAGCCGAACTGCCGCAGGGAGTGAACAACAGGCGATTGGGAGAAATCATGACAGCAAAGCCAAAGTACCGGCCAAAACTGCCAGACTTTCTAAGCTTGTGCGAACGTAACTTCGCGCAGCTCAGCCCTTTGCTGCCTGCAGAACATACGGTGGGTGAGCGCCAGCTGATTGGTTTGGACGATGCCAGTTATTTTCGGCTGGAAGTGTTAGAAGTGTGCCCTTACACCACGGTGCTGCGCATTGTGCCGGTGGATGATAAAACCTGGCCTGCGTTGCAGCCGGCGTTTGATGTACGTTTGTACCACGATGCCAGATTAGCAGAGGTCATTAGCTGCCATGGTCAAAGAGGGCTAAAAGCCGTGTACGATTACCCCAATACCGAGATGCTGCAACCGGATGAAAAACGCCAGGTCAATCGCTTACTAAGCGATTGGTTGCGGCTGTGCCGGCAACAGGGCTTTCGTGCTGAGCCGGTTCTGAGTTGATCACGGGCGCTTGATGTTGGCTTACCACTTTCCTCAGCAAGACCAGTTTCGTTTGGCACAACTGACCGATTGCCATTTACTGGCTGAGCCAGACGCCCTGTATCAGGGCGTCTCACCCTACCATCAGTTGCAGGCTGTGCTTAAGCAGTTGGCGGTTGACTGGCCAGATGCTGTGCTGCTGACCGGTGATTTAAGTCAGGATCACAGCCTTGCGTCTTATCAACACTTGCAGGATTTGATGCAACAGGTGCCAGTGCCGGTGTTTTGGTTACCTGGAAATCATGACGATAGTCAACAGCTTGGTGAGTTATTGGCTCAAGCGCCGTTTTTACCGCATAAATGTTTGCTGGCGGCCGGTTGGCAGCTGCTGTTGCTGGATAGTACAGGCCCGACCCCGGCCGGCTATTTCCCGGTTGAACGCCGGACGGAATTGGCAGCACAACTGAAGCAACACCAGCAGCCTTGTTGGCTGTTTGCCCATCACCATCCCTGGCCGATTGGCAGTTCCATTGATCGCCATGGCTGGCAGGATGCTGAACCTTTCTGGCAGTTGCTGCAGCAGCATCCGCAGGTGCGAGGCTTAGCGCATGGTCATTGCCATCACGCCTATCGGCGTTGTCAGCAAGGGATTGAGCTGGTTGGCTGTCCGGCGACGTCAGTGCAATTTCAGCAAACAGCTGAATGGCGTACCGATGCGCAAGGGCCGCAATGGTGCGAATGGAATTTTCAGCGCGATGGCAGCATGCAGCTGGATTTTAAAAGGATCATGCCATGAGTTTAATTTTGTATTTGCATGGCTTTGCCAGCTCGTCAAAATCACACAAAGCGCTGCAAACCCGGGCTTACTTTCAGCAGCACCATCCTGAGATTGAGTTGTTGGTGCCGGATTTACCTTATACCCCAACCGAAGCCCTGGCAGAAATCAGTCAGCTATTGGCCGGACGGGTCCCAACGGCGGTGATTGGCAGTTCATTGGGAGGTTTTCTCGCTACCTGGCTGGCAGAGCAACATGCTTGCCGGGCCTGTTTGATCAACCCTGCAGTAGCACCTTACCGCTTGTTGCGTCAGCACCTGGGCCGTTATTTTCACCCGGTACGGCAATGCCATTACGAGGTATCTGAGCAAGCGATAACGGTGTTGCAGCAACTGGAACCATCAACACTTGCCAAGCCGTCGAATTATCTGGTACTACTGCAAAGTGGTGATGAAGTGCTGGATTATCGTCAGGCCCTGCAGTTTTATCAGCATTGTCAGTTGGAGGTGCAGCAGGGCGGCGATCACAGTTATCAGAATTACGAGCAGCAATTGCCGTCCATAGTGCGCTTTTGTTTGCAAGCCCAGGAATTTAGAACACAACAGGTGATGTATCGACCATGACAGCTCAAAGCTATAACGCCGATTCGATTGAAGTCCTTACTGGGCTTGAACCCGTGCAGCGCCGTCCGGGCATGTACACCGATACCTCCAGACCCAACCATCTGGCGCAGGAAGTCATCGATAACAGCGTCGATGAAGCCCTGGCCGGGCATGCTACTCAAATTAAAGTGGTGTTGCACGAAGACCAGTCATTGGAAGTGATCGATAACGGCCGGGGGATGCCGGTCGATATTCATCCGGAAGAAGGGGTGTCTGGCGTCGAGTTGATCTTTTGCCGCTTGCATGCCGGCGGTAAATTTTCCAATAAAAATTATCAGTTTTCCGGTGGTTTGCACGGTGTCGGGATCTCGGTGGTCAATGCTTTGTCCAGCCGGGTGGATGTGACGGTGCGGCGGGATGGCAATGTCTATGAGATGGCGTTTGCCGAGGGTGCGAAAACCCAGGAGCTGACCATCACCGGCACGGTAGGTAAGCGGAATACCGGTACCCGGGTGCAGTTCTGGCCCAATGCCGGTTATTTTGATTCCGCCCGTTTTTCGGTGCCACGCCTGTTGCATGTGTTAAAAGCCAAAGCGGTACTGTGCCCAGGCTTAAGTATTGAGTTTGAAGACAAGGTCAACAAAGAAAGCCACAGCTGGTGCTATCAGGATGGCATCCGCGATTACCTGGCCGAAGCGGTGAAAGACTTTGTCGCGCTGCCAGAGCAGCCTTTTGTTGGCAATTTTAACAGCACTCAGGAAGCGGTGGAGTGGGCCATGCTCTGGCTGCCAGAAGGTGGTGAGCTGGTGACCGAAAGCTACGTTAACCTGATCCCTACCGCGCAGGGCGGAACCCATGTCAATGGCCTGCGCCAGGGGGTGCTGGAAGCGCTGCGCGATTTTTGTGAGTTTCGAAACCTGTTGCCACGGGGTATTAAACTCTCTCCGGAAGATGTCTGGGATCGCTGCAGTTACATTCTGTCGTTAAAAATGCAGGACCCGCAGTTTGCCGGCCAAACCAAAGAGCGTTTATCATCGCGCCAGGCGTCGGCTTTTGTGTCCGGTATTGTCAAAGATGCCTTCAGCCTATGGTTGAATGAGCATACCGAGATTGCCGAAGCGCTGGCCGAGTTGTGTATCAGCAATGCCCAAAAGCGGCTGAAAGCAGCGAAAAAGGTCGTGCGCAAAAAAGTCACCTCCGGCCCGGCTTTGCCTGGCAAGCTGGCCGATTGCTCGGCACAGGATCTGCAGCGGGCCGAACTGTTTCTGGTCGAAGGGGACTCGGCTGGTGGTTCGGCCAAACAGGCTCGGGATCGAGAGTTTCAGGCGGTGATGCCGCTGCGTGGTAAAATTCTCAATACCTGGGAAGTTGAGTCCGGTCAGATCCTGGCTTCACAAGAAGTGCATGATATTTCGGTAGCCATTGGTATGGATCCGGACTCCACCGATTTATCGGCACTGCGCTATGGCAAAGTCTGTATTCTGGCCGATGCCGACTCCGATGGTTTGCACATTGCTACTTTGTTGTGCGCGCTCTTTATGCGCCATTTTCCCGCCTTGGTCGAAGCTGGCCATGTCTATGTCGCCATGCCGCCGTTGTACCGTATTGATATTGGCAAGGAGGTCTATTACGCGCTGGACGAAGACGAGAAAAACGGCATTTTGGATCGGATTGAAGCCGAGAAGAAAAAAGGCAAGGTCAATGTGCAGCGTTTCAAAGGTCTGGGTGAGATGAACCCGCTGCAATTGCGCGAAACCACCATGGACCCGAACACTCGCCGGCTGGTGCAGCTGACCATCGACGACCAGCAGCAAACCATGGAGTTGATGGACATGCTGCTGGCGAAAAAGCGCTCCACCGATCGTCGCCAGTGGCTGGAACAAAAGGGTGATAAGGCGATTCTTGCCTGATACAGGGAGCCAAAGCTAAATGGCAAGGTGTTTATGGGGATGAGGAATTGCAAATGACAGGAATTTTTTCATCCACTATTACGCGGCTTAAAAGTTTGCTCTCAAAGTACACCAGATCAGAGGATGTCTCAAAAGTTTTGGAGTTAAAGCCACTAACACCAGAATACAATGAAGTGGAGCATGGAGTTTATGTGCAGACTCTTGAAGCTGCGCTTAGAAATCCTAAAATCCGTAATATTGCTCTTTCGGGGAGTTATGGTGTAGGCAAGAGTAGTATTCTGCAAAAAATTGCTGACCAATATCAGTCAAAGGTGGTTGAGTTATCTTTATCAACGCTGGCACCTTTGGAAGCTGAAAGCCTTGGTGATGCTGTTCCTGAGCAGGCTAAAACGACAACGAATCGTATTCAACAAGAAATTGTTAAACAGCTGCTGTATCGCGAGAAGCCACACAAAACGCCAGGCTCCAGATTTCGTAGAATTGAGCCTTTTGGTTGGTTTCGGGAGCTCGTTTTTTCCGGTTTTATAGGGTTCTTGAGCTTATTAGTTTTCCTTATTACTGGTTGGTCAGCAAGCATTGCTGCGGAGCTTTCATCTCTAATTATACCTGGGTTCTGGGTACATCTGGCCGTGTTTCTATTCACAACGATCTTGGTTGTAGTTACGCGTAGGCTTTTCTATGGACGTGTTCAAGTAAGACAGCTATCTGCTGGTACGGCGACAGTTACATTGGCACAAGAGTCGGTATCGTACTTTGATCAGTATCTGGATGAAATTGTCTATTTCTTTGAGGTGTCAAAACGCGACATTGTTATTTTTGAAGATATCGACCGCTTTGAGGATTCCTACATCTTTGAAACTTTGCGGTCATTGAATACCTTATTAAATAGCTCATCCAATGGAAATGGTCCGATACGTTTTATCTATGCGACTAAAGACAGTATTTTCAATGTTGAGAACTTGCTGCCAAAGCGCCACCAAGAGCAAGAGCTTGAATCAAATAAAAGCTTAGATCCTGCTTTGGTAGAAATTGAGCGAGCTAATCGAACAAAGTTTTTTGACCTGGTCATCCCAGTTGTTCCTTTTATCACGCACCGTAGCGCCAGAGATTTGGTTAAGAAACTGATGGATGAACTGGAGCATAAGGTAAGTATTGATGTTATTGATTTAGCTAGCCGTTATGTGCCAGATATGCGACTGCTAAAGAACGTTCGTAATGAATTTATTGTGTTTCGTGAACGGATTCTCTCAGGAGAAGGCAAGGAGTTGAAGCTTTGTGAGTCAGAGCTATTTGCCATGATGTTATATAAGAATACCCACCTTAGTGACTTTGAAGCGATACGAACAGGTAAAAGTAAGCTCGATCTGTTATACGAGGTTTCACGTCAAGTGGTGATTGCCAATATTAGGATCATCGAGCAAGAAGTGCGCGTGATCAAAAGCAAGTTAGCACATCTGGATGGCATTGAAAGATACAGCCAAATATATGGTGATAAGCTGATTCAGCTTATAGAGCAAACTATTCGCTTCGCTGACTTTACTAGGCAGAATGAACGTATTACTTTCAATGGTGAGAGTAAAGCTGAAGCGGAGTTAAAGAGCCAAGATTTCTGGCTTGAGTTTATACAATGTCCCGATGAACCAACTATCTCTTGGCAAAATCAAGTTTACTATCAAGGCAGCGATAAGCTAAGTTTTACCCGCTCGGATATAGCCAAAGCCCTCAATGCACGATTTGATAAGGAGTATTGGGATAGCGACTACCGTGATGAGTTAATGGAGCAATTACAAAGTCAGCAAGAAAAACTGATTTTCTTACGTAGTGCGGATATGAAAGAGCTTATAGCTAGGTCTGATTTTTTGTCTAACGAAGGGGAGAGCCTAGCTACGTTTGGCAAAAAGATCCTATCCGATGGCCTTGCTTACCAGTTGGTGCGCGCAGGTTATATTAGCCGAAGCTTCACACTTTATACCGCTACTTATCATGATGGCCGAGTAAGTCCTGACGCTCAAAACTTTATAACGCATCATGTCGAACGTTATGTGATGGATGAACATTACCAGTTGGCTGCTAATGATGTTGAGTCGGTCATACGCGAGGTTGGTGAAACATTTTTGAAAGAGTCTTCTGCGTACAACATAAGTATTTTAGATTATCTTCTGGAAACTCCTGGCAAGTCAGAACAAGCTGATCTTTTGGTTGGTTCCCTAGCGCGCTTGGAGGTGCAGGAAAAGCGCTTTTTACAGGCTTATCTGAATGGTGGAAAAAACCAGCACAAATTTGTCGAGCGATTTGTTCGTTCTTCATCTAAAGCTTTAGTGTACTTGATTGAGCAGGTAGAGCTGGCTGATGAGCATCGCCTTGAGTTTGTAGATGTTGCTTTGCAAAACCTTACCGATAAGATCGGCTATTCAACAACTCCAACACTGAAAAAATATTTAAACGAGAATGCTACCAAGTTTTCAGCCCTAACCAGAACAGAATTAAACAATGATGTTGCTGCCACAATTGCAGAGTTTTTTTATGCGGCGGAAGTGAAAGTCGCCGATTTACGCGACTTGACACCTAAACTTCAACAGCACTTTGTTAACAGAAACCGTTATCAGATCAACTTGGCAAACCTTAAAGTTGCTTTAGACAACCCACAGTGTTTCGCGCTTGATAGCATCCGTGATGTGAACGAACAGACATACGCTTACATGATGGGTAATCTGGAAGCATATCTTGCAGCTGTCCGAGACGTGTCTGCAACAATCGCCTCTCAAGAAAACTTTATCGGCTTAATTGAGGACGTTGTTGTGAAAAATCAGCAATATATCAGTGAAATCATTGCGCATGCTTTTGCTGATTGTATGGTCAGTGATCTTTCTGAAATATCAGAAAATGTTTGGTCGTTTCTTGCTGCGGATCATCGCTTTCCTGCGACATTTCAAAATGTTACTAGTTACATTAATGCAATCGGTGCTATTGATGAGCATCTGTCACATACACTTACGGCTGAACAAGCAGTCACTAACTGCGAAGATGTTGATGAAAACGAAAAAGAGGAATTAGCAAGAAGCATTCTGCATGCAAGAAAGCTTTTACCTTCTCCTGCTTTGCGAGTTAATCTGGTTGAAAGTCTGAAGCTTAAGCATTTTTTAGTTGCTAGAGATGCCCCGGCTGAAAAAGGCGAGCTTTTTGCTCTATTGTTAAAGTGCCAGCTGGTTGAAGATCATTATGAAACTTATACTTATCTTTTTGAAACCGACTGGGCCACTCGTGAACGCTACCTTCAAGAGTCTTCGGACTTCCTGAGCTATGTGACCGCTGATTTACTGCGAGGAGATTTTGCTTCAATTTTGTTGAGCGAAAAAATACAGCAAAACATAAAGCTGTCTTTAGTTAAACGTATAGACGAATTCACAGCTGTATTAAGCGAGGAGGATACACTGCAACTGGCCCAATTCGCCCTTCAACATGGATGTTCTTTAAACTCAAACTCTTTAAAAGTATTAGCTGGCCATAAGGTTCCAGCGCATGAGGTTATTGCTTTATTGATACCACTGCTTTCCTCAATAGAGCAACGCGAACTTTTCAGTATTTTGGATTTGTTAGGCGGCGAATACGCTAAGTTAGCTTCTTTGGGGTGGGAACAACCTAAAATTCCTAACTCGGAAGCTAACCGCGTGTTGCTGGAGTGTTTGGAGGAGCTCGGTATTGTAAGCTCTTTTTCCCTGATAGATGGGCAATTCAAAGTCTACAAAAAGCGTAAAGAGTGATTGATGCCGGAGCTCTTAAGAGAACGTTTAAATAATGACTAAACAGCAAGTACGAATCTTTACTTCTCAGGTTGGCGAGGCAGATCTTGTGGTAACTTTCGAGCAAGACACAGTCTGGCTGAGCCAGGTGCAAATGGCGGAGCTATTTGGTAAAGATGTTCGTACTGTGAATGAACATATTGGCAATGTGTATGCCGGTGGCGAGCTTGAGCGTGAGACAACTATCCGGAAATTCCGGATAGTTCGCGCCGAGGGCAACCGAGAGATTCGTCGGCAAATAGAACACTACAACCTGGATGTCATTACTTCTGTTGGCTACAGGGTGATATCTTTACGCGGCGTGCAGTTTCGCAAGTGGGCAACTCAAGTACTCAAAGATTACTTGGTTCAGGGGTATAGTTTCAACCCGCGCCGACTTGAAGAGCGGGGAATTGAGTTTGAACAGACAGTTGCTTTACTAAGGCAAGCGTTGATTTACCAGAGGTTGGTGTCCCCAGAGGGAGAGGCTGTTGCTCGGGTCATCAGCGAATATTCACGCTCTTGGAGCCTTTTACAGGGCTACGATGAGCAACAGATTGCTGAAATAGCGATCCGACAAGAGGGTATGCTGTCTTTGACTCACAGTGAAACACTGGATGCTATTGGTGAGCTAGGGCGTATCTTGATCCAAAAGGGAGAAGCAACATCGCTGTTTGGGGAAGTTCATGGTTATGGTTTAGAGTCAGCATTAGCTTCGCTAGAACAGAGTTTTGCAGGCGAGCTCTTATATCCTAATATTGCCAGTCGAGCAGCTCACTTACTGTACTTTGTAATTAAAAATCATCTCTTAGTAGAAGGAAACAAGCGCTGCGGCTCCTTTTTATTTTTATGGTATCTGCAACGTAATGCATTTTTACTGGAACGCCCTGTAGAGCTGTTGATTAATGACATCACTCTAGTTGCACTGGCGCCTCTTGAAGCTGAAAGCCAGCCAGCACAAAAAGCGTTAATGATTCGATTAATCGTACATTTATCTTGTTGTCAAAGCCAACCGTATGAAAAGGGCTGACTTTGCATGGATAGTATTCTTGCCTGAGAAGTCGATGCAGGTATACTTGCTCGTTAACAAAGTACATGCGCTGGAGTTGGGATGAAGATCATTGCAAAGCTGATGGTTGGTCTGCTTGGACTGTATTGCCTTAGTCTGGCAGCGGTGCCGGCTGGCTCACCAAACTGGTTGCAGCAGGTGTATCAGCAAAAGCGGTTGGAGCCGGAGGCCATGCTCGCTCTGCTGCAACAACACGAAGAAAGCATTCCGACTTTGCCACGACAAGTGCAGCGCCGGGCGTATCAGGAATTTGCTGCGCTGTATGGCATGATGGGGCAATACCAGCAGCAACTGGCTTATGCCCGCAAAGGACTGGCGCTGGATGATGCCGCCGATACCCTGCGGGTAGAACTGATGTACAGCCTGGGTTTTGCTACCGAGATGCAAAGCAACTACCTGGTTGCGCAGCAATACTATCAGCAGGGCATCACCCTGGCTGAGCAATTGGGCAATGAAGTGTTGAGTTTACGTGGCCAGATCAATCAGGCTGCCATTTTAAGTGCGCAAGATCACTATCAGGACGCGCTTGAGTTGCTTCAGCAAGTGTATCAACAAAGTAAGGTGCTGGAGGATTGGGAGCTGGAAGCTGAAGTCAATGCAGAGCTCGGTTTATTGTATGCCACCATTACTCTTGAAGAGGAAGCGCTGCCGTTTTTAGATAAAGCCTATGCCATGTATAAGGAGCAGGGCTGGCGCAAAAGTAAGATTGCAGTGTTGTACAATCTGGCACGCACCTACAGCTTTCTGGATCTTTACGAGCAGGCGTTTGCTACCTATCAGCGCATGCTGACAGTGAGCCAGCAATACGAGGATGAATTGAATCTGTACTACGCCTACCTTGGCCTTGCCATTACCAGCCATGAAGCAGGGCGATACAATGCTGCCCTGACTTATATGCAAAAAGCAGATGAATACAAGCATTTGCTGCAAGTGCCACTAAGCTCTGTGGTGCATTACTATGAAAAGTCATTGATATACAGTGGGCTGCAACAGCATTCAATGGCTTTGCAGCAGCTGATGCTGGCGAGGCAGCAGTTGGAGGTCCTGGACGATGCTGAGGGTGGCTCCATGCCTTTAAACATTTATTTTATGCAGGCGAGACTGCATGCCAATATGGGGCAGTTTGAGCAGGCATTTCTTGCGATGCAAGAGACGTTCTTTTTGTATCAGGACCGTTTCAGTCAGGCCAATGAGCTGGCGTTAAGTAGTTTAGGGTTAAGCCTGGCGCAGGAACGTGAGCAAGCGGAGCGGGACTTGTTGCTAAAGGATAACGAGTTGCAGGCTCTGCTTTTGTTGGAGGCTGAACGTAAGCGCCTGAACCAGAGGCGCTGGACTTCATTTTTTGCCGTGACCAGTATGCTGCTGTTGATGCTGTTGCTGTGGCAGCGCCTGGCTCACCGGAACCCGTTACCTGCATCTCCCAAAGATCAAGAGGAAACCAAGTCGCTATGACCGACACCATCATTACTGAAGACGGTATAGAGCAGCTGTCCTTACGCCGCTTTACGGAAGAGGCTTACCTCAATTATTCCATGTACGTGATTATGGACCGTGCCCTGCCACATATTGGTGATGGCTTAAAGCCGGTGCAGCGGCGCATTGTCTATGCCATGTCCGAGCTGGGATTAAGCCATATTGCCAAGTACAAAAAATCCGCCCGTACCGTCGGTGATGTGCTGGGTAAATTCCATCCGCATGGTGACTCGGCCTGTTACGAAGCCATGGTGTTGATGGCACAACCCTTTTCCTATCGCTACCCGCTGGTGGATGGTCAGGGCAACTGGGGGGCACCGGATGATCCGAAATCCTTCGCTGCCATGCGCTATACCGAGTCGCGTTTATCACGCTTTAGCGAGGTGTTGTTATCCGAGCTTGGTGCTGGCACGGTCGACTGGACGCCCAACTTTGATGGTACCCTGGACGAGCCGAAAGTATTGCCGGCGCGTTTGCCACATATCTTATTGAATGGCATTACTGGCATCGCCGTGGGGATGGCGACCGATATTCCGCCGCACAATGCGCGGGAAGTAGCCCATGCCTGCGCATTGTTGTTGGATCAGCCCGACAGCTCCACTGCTGACTTAATGCAGCACATTCAAGGGCCGGACTATCCGACGGATGCCGAAATCATCAGCAGCAAAGACGATATCGTAGCGATGTACCAAAGTGGCCGTGGCAGCATTCGGATGCGGGCCCGTTATCTGCTCGAAGATGGCGATGTGGTGATCACCGCGCTGCCACATCAAACATCCGGCGCTAAAATACTGGAGCAGATTGCCGCTCAGATGCAGGCGAAGAAGCTACCGATGGTGACCGATCTGCGTGATGAGTCCGATCATGAAAACCCAACCCGTATTGTGGTGGTGCCGCGCTCCAACCGGGTGGACATCGAGCAGTTAATGCAGCACTTGTTTGCTACCACCGATTTGGAAAGAAGCTATCGGGTGAACCTGAACATGCTGGGGCTGGACAACCGGCCTGGGGTGCGGGATTTAAAAGCGATTTTGACCGACTGGCTGGTGTTTCGTCGCGAAGTGGTACGTCGCCGGTTGCAGTACCGGCTGGATAAGGTACTCGACCGCCTGCATGTGCTGGAAGGTTTGTTGATTGCCTTTTTAAACATTGATGAAGTCATTGCCATTATCCGTGAACACGACAAACCCAAGCCAGTGTTGATGGAACGCTTTGGTTTATCCGATCGCCAGGCTGAAGCGGTACTGGAATTGAAGTTAAGGCACTTAGCCCGCTTGGAAGAAATGAAAATCCGTGGCGAGCAGGATGAGCTGGCCAAAGAGCGGGATAAACTGCAGAGCATCCTGGGTTCCAATACCAAGCTCACCAAGCTGATCCGGGCAGAGATCCTGGAAGCTGCAGAGAAATACGGCGATGACAGGCGTAGCCCAATTGTGGCCCGAACTGAAGCCAAAGCCCTGTCTGAAAAAGAACTGCTACCCAGTGAGCCCGTTACGGTGGTGTTGTCGGAGAAAGGCTGGGTGCGCTGCGCCAAAGGCCATGATGTTGATGGCACCACATTAAGTTACAAGGCGGGCGATGGCTTTAAATCGGCCGCCAGTGGTAAGAGCAACCAGTACGCCGCTTTTTTAGATAGTTCGGGCCGCAGCTTCTCGGTTGAAGCACATGAGTTACCATCCGCCCGCGGCCAGGGCGAGCCCTTATCCGGTCGCTTTAATCTGGTCGCCGGCGAGGCCTTTGAGCATGTGTTTATGGCCAAAGACGATCAACTGTTGTTGTTTGCCTCCGATGCCGGTTATGGCTTTGTTGGCCGCTTTGATGACATGCTAACCCGCAATAAATCCGGTAAGGCGTTGCTGAGCCTGCCGACCGGCAGCAAGGTGCTGCCACCAGTGCCCATTCGTCAGCCGGAAACGGATCTGGTGGTCTGTGTTTCCACCGAAGGACGCATGCTGGTCTTCCCGGTGCAGGACTTACCGCAGCTGAGCAAAGGCAAAGGCAATAAGATGTTGTCTATCCCATCCGCCAAAGCGGCCAGCCGCGAAGAGTACCTGCGGCTAATGACAGTGATCCCAGCCGATGGGGGCATAGTGCTGACGGCAGGCAAGCGTAAGCTGAGCTTAAAAGCAGCCGATCTGGAGCACTATCGCGGCGAACGTGGCCGGCGAGGTAATAAGTTACCACGTGGCTTGCAGCGCATTGATCAGATGGAACTGTTGCCAGGCACTGCCGCCAGCAGTGATCAAACCAGCCTGTGATGTGCATCCGGCTATACTGTGCGCTTTTGAATAAATCAGGAAATTGCTTGTGATTGCTGTGGTGCGTTTGTTGCTGGTGCTGTGCTTTATTGTACTCAGCACCCTGGTTGGTCTGGTGATTTGTCTCTTTCGGCCTTTTCACGCCAATAACGTGGTGCTGTTTGGCCGCTGGTATGCCTGGTGCGGCCGGATCTTTGGGGTTGAAGTGGAAATCAGACGGCATCCGGCGGTTGCTGAGGCGCACCCCTGCGTCTATGTCGCCAACCACCAGAATAATTATGATTTGTTTCTGATGCCGAATGCCTTGTTGCACCGCACCGTGACCATTGGCAAGAAAAGCCTGCGGCTGATCCCATTCTTTGGCCAGCTGTATTGGTTAAGTGGCAATATCTTGCTGGACAGAGACAACCGTAGTCGGGCAGTGGGCACCATGCAAGGTGCGGTGGATCGTATTCGTAATGAGCAATTGTCGGTCTGGATGTTCCCGGAGGGGACCCGCAGTTACGGTCGGGGTTTACTGCCTTTTAAAACCGGGGCATTCCATATTGCCCAGCAAGCTGGGGTTCCTGTGGTGCCGGTGTGCATGAGCTCAACAGCGCACATCAAGTTAAACCGTTGGCGTAATGGCAAGATCATCATCGCCATGCTGGAACCGGTAGCGCTGGATAAAAGCACAACTATTCGTCCTTTCACCAGGCAAGTGCATCAATTGATGGCCGACACGCTGGCCGAGCTTGATAGCGAGCTTGCCAGCGACTACACTGCCCAAAGTCTTACTGCGCGGAATTAACCCTATGGAAAACTGGCAAGAATTTACCGAAGAAACCATCGCGGCCTTACTGGAAGATGGCAGCGATCCGGATGCGCTTTATACCATTGAGCACCACTTTTACCATGCCGACTTCAAGAAGCTGGAGCAACTGGCGGTCGAGGTGTTTAAACTAGGGTTTGAAGTGACTGATGCGGAAGAAATTGAACTGGATGATGGCAGCCTGGCCTGGGTGTTTGATGCCATTCGGGAGCAGTCGCTGGATGCCGATGCCATCACGGCCGACGCCATCCGGCTGGAAAAAGTCGCCGCCGAGCACGGCATTGAATACGATGGCTGGGGCACCTACTTCGAAGATGAAGACGGTTATCAAGTGGATGAGGATGACGACTTTTAACCAGCCTTGATAGGTTGCTCTGACTGAATGAATAAAAATGCCCGCATTCGCGGGCATTTTGCATAGTGCCAGGGACGGCGGTTAGAAGCGGTAGCGGGCACCTAGCGCATAGCGCGGGCCATACTGACGGGCAAACAGGAACTGCTCTTCGTAGCGGCCATACCCACGCTCAGTGGCGTTGGTGATGTTGATGCCTTCAAAGAACACCGTCAGCTGCGGATTGATGTCGTAATTCACGCTCAGGTCCCACTGGGTGTACTGGCGGGCAAATTGCGGCGGGGCATCGGATGAGCCCTGCGACTGACCAACGCCAATCAGATAGCTGTCACGCCAGGCGTAGGTTACCTTCACCGACAAGCCGTCTTTCTCGTAGAACAGCTGCAGGTTGGCTGAGTCGCTCAGACCACTCAGCGGTGCTTGCTGCTCCAGGCTTTCGGTATCAAACTTGACATCGCCATTGACGAAGGTGGCATTGGCGCCGAAACCAAAACCGGTATCACCCAACAGATGTTGCCAGGCTATTTCCACCCCATCGACCGACTTGCTGTCGGTATTCTGTGGCTGGCTGATGCTCCAGACAATCAGCGGATCCTGGGCGGTAGGTTCAATCCGGCCATCGGCATTGCCATGGCCATTGGCCAGCATTTGCTCAAAGATAGCGGTACTGGTGGCCTGCTCACCACGGGCTTCGATATCTGCTACCGCCTGGTTGTAGCGCGGGCCATTCAGGATATCGTGCAATCCATCAATGGTAATATCGGTGATGGTGGTTTGAATGAAGTTGTCTACATTCTTGCGGAAATAACCAATGGCGGCGTAGCTGCCTTCGGCGTAGTAGTACTCCAGCGTCAAATCCAGGTTACTGGACTCGAACGGTTGCAGGTTGGTGTTGCCCTGACCACCACTACGCGCACCAGGCCGTGGGCTGCCACTGAGGCTTCGGCCGCCAGCCAGGGCGCCTAGTGGTGCTCTGGAGATGGTTTTGCCCCAGGAGAATCGACCAATTAAATCATCGGTCAGCTCTACCCGTACATCAAACATCGGCAAGAACACATCGTGCTTACCTGTCAGGGTTAAAAAGCTTTCTTCCCCTTGTTCATACTGCATGATCCACTCGGAGGCACTTTCCCAGTTGACCTGGCGTTCCACTCGCTGACGCACCGTGCTGGTGACATCGGTTTCTTCGTAGCGCAGGCCTGCATTCAATTGCACCGGGTAATTGAACACATCAAATTCCCAGACCGATTGCAGATAAATGCTGTTGGTCACTTCTTTCACCGAGCTTTGGCTGGTGATGCCGTTGATGTAAGCATCGGGGACAAACACATCACTGCCCATCACATCAGCGGTTAAAAACGCCATCTGCCTGGCAACCGCTTCATCAAAGTCGAAAGTGTAGTAGTAGTTGGTCAGCATATTAGCCCCGCCGCCCTGAAATTGATCCAGGAAGTTGCGGGTACTGTTCAGCGTAAACATGCTGTCCGGGAAAATCTCTGTAAAGCTGGGGTTAAAACCCGGGCCGCCGCGCAGACCACTCCAGGCCTCCCAGCCACCAAAGTTTTGCTCGGTACGGGCAACACCCCCTTTAATCTCCAGCAGTGGCAGGTTAAAGCGGGAATTATACCAGGTACCATCCAGCTGCAATTGCTTCACTTCCGACTCGCCGGGCGAATGAATAAACTGGCCGAAGTTGGAGTCGATTTCGCTGGGTTGCAGTACATTGGTGCCGTTGCGCCATAAAATTTCCATCTGCGGAATATCACCGGTGCGGTAATCGTAGATCTTGGTGACCAATTGGTCTGAACCTAAAATCACCTGGCCCCAGTTGCCACTGCCTTTGTCAGCACCATTGTCGGTTTTGTTGTTGGAGTCGTGATAATCGAGCTGCAGGCGGAAATCATCGTGCAGTTGCCAGTCGGCGTTAAAGCCAATGGAGCGGGCTTTGACTTCGGTGGTGCCTTTGCTGGCGGTAAAGGAGCCATCATTGCCACCGATATCGGCAAAAATGGCAGTGCCACGTTCATCCAGCTCGTAACTATTGATGTTGCCACCAAATTCATTCCAGATCCCCCAGCCAATCACTTCCAGGCCTGTTATTGCCCGGCTGGCGGTGTAGTCCATGGTCAAGGTCAGGTTATCGGTTGGCGCATACTGCAGGGTGAGCTGACCATTGGTACGCTCGCGTTGCAGGTCTTCGATGCTGTAGTTCATGTCTTTCGGGAAGAAATGATTGCCAATTGGGTTGCCTTCTGCATCCTGTGGGCGCGCATCGGTGACAAACTGACTATCCAAAGATGGCAAAGGCACATTGGCCTGCCACCCCTGAATATTGGCTTGTTGTCGTTGGAAGTCACGGCGGTGATGGGAAAAGGTAAAGGCAGCACCAAAGCGATCATCAAAGAAGGTATTGCTATACACCGCTGCAAATTCCGGGGTGATGTCGTCGCCTTTTTCGTTGGAACTGTCATACAGCGCCTTACCCATCACGGCAAACTGCTCACCTGGCCGTTGCAGAGGGCGGGTAGTGACGATATTGACCGTAGCCCCCAGGCCACCGCTTGGATTTTCAGCCCGGGCCGTTTTGTACACTTCCAGTGCACTGACCCCTTCGGAGGACAGGTTCTCCAGATTGTAGGAGCGGGTAAAGCCTGAACCAGGCATCTGGCGGCCATTTAAGGTGATCAGATTAAACTCAGGGCCAAAGCCACGCACGGTGATCTGGCTGCCTTCACCATTGGCCCGGCTGACCGAAACCCCGGTAATACGCTGCAGCGACTCTGCTAAGTTGGTATCCGGAAACTTACCCATTTCCTCAGCAGAGATGGCATCGACCACCCCAGAGCTTTCACGTTTGAAATCCATCGAGCGGGCTAAGCTGCCACGAATGCCCCGTACTTCTATGATCTCGATGGCATCGGCCTGGGTGGTTGCGTCATTGTCGCCGGCGAAGACTGGTTGCATGGCGGCTGTAGACAGCACGACAGAGACAGCGGCTGCGATGCGGTTTTTCGAAAAGATTTTTGCTTTCATCATCATTCTACTCTTGTCGGTCTGTTTTAGTTGTTGGAGATTTCGACGTTGGCCATGCGATACACAGCGCCATCACCTTCACCCCAGGCCGGGAATACCATCAGTACATTGATGGCACTGATATCCAGACCCGCATCAAACAGGCGCTGCAGCGGGAAGCTGTAGCGTTGCCACTCGCCGGCAACCGGGGCATCACCACCTTCCGCTAAAGGCAGCTCAACCTCGGTAGCAGCACCAACCGATTCAATTTTGAATAGCCAGGGCGCAGCCGGATTGTTTGGCAGCTCAACAATTTTTAAATCGAAGCTCACAGCACCATTCGCCAGCAGTGCGGTGGCATCAAAAGAGACGCCTTCATTGGCCAGAAAGCCCATCACGGTGGGTTGGCTGCCAATCGCAAACTGAGCGCTTGGGCCTTTGTCATCGTCCATTTCAACGGTTGGGGTAGAACCACCACAGCAATCCCAGATGGACCAGTCTGCATTGACCGTGTTGCCAAACAGCACCAGGTTATTGCCTGCTACATTGGGGTTGTAAATGCGTACCTTGTTCATGCGGTAGACGGCACCTTCACCGGTACCCCAGGCAGGAAAGGCCATGATGACGTCAATGGCACTCAGGTCCAGGCCGGCATCGGACAGCGCTTGCAGGCTAAAGGTATAGGTTTGCCATTCGCCGGTCACCGGGCTCTGTCCACCGTTGCCGGCCGCTAAAGCCAGCTCGACTTCAGTAGCGGTATTATCGGACTCGATTTTAAACAACCAGGTGGCATCCGGGTTGGATGGTGCATTTACCACTTTCAGATCGAATTGCACCACCCCCTCATGCAGCAAAGCCGAGGCATCGAAAGGGGTACCACCGCCCAGAGGGGCGCGGCCAATAAAGCCCATCACGGTGGGTGCTGCACCAATCTGGAATTCAGCAACCAAGCCTTGTTCATCATCGATGACTTCAATCGGGGTGCTGCCTCCACAGCAGTCCCACATGGGCCAATCCAAATTTTGCTCGTTGTCGAAGATCACCAGTTCAGGGAAGCTCTGGTCAGCACCGCTGATTTCAACATTGTCCAGCAGGTAGACAGCACCTGCACCGGCTCCCCAGGCCGGGAACACCATAATCACATCAATGGCACTTGGATCCAGGCCCATATCGGCCAGCATTTGCAGTGGGAAGGTATAGGTCTGCCACTGACCACTAACCGGCATCACGCCCTCGACACTGGCATCCAGCGGTAGCTCAGCAAAGGTGGTGTTTTCATTGCTTTCTACCTTAAACAACCAGGCCGCATCCGGGTTATTGGGCATGGAAACCACTTTCATATCAAAGCGGATAGCGCCTGTCTCCAGAATAGGAGACGCATCGAATGCTGCCGGGCTGCTGGTAAAGGCAGAGCGGCTGATAAAGCCATTGACCGTTGGCTCACCACCCACCAGGAACTCGTACACATTGCCACGTTCGGCATCTTCTACCAGTTGTGGCGTAGAGCCGCCACAGCAATCCCAGGCCGGCCAGCTAGGGTTGCTGGTGCCATTGGCAAAAATGGTCAGGTTTTGCGGGATGCCGGTCGATGGTGGCGATGGGATTGGGGCCATGCCTGTGACCAGCGTATCTTCATCTTTGTAGCCAGCGCGCACGGTAGCGCAGCCCTTACCCGTTTTGGGGTTGGAGGCACACTGGTACACCCTTACATAGTCGATTTCGAACACCTGACCATCGGCAAAAACATCGGCATCGATGCCGCCATTATTGACGTTTTCCGGCCAGTTGCCACCGACGGCCAGGTTCAGGATCAGGTGAAAGCGCTGATCAAAAGGCGCATTGTTGTACTGGGTTTCCAGCGCACCGGTGATTTGGTTGTAGTACTCGGCAAACCAACCGCGGTGGCGTAACCCGACCACTTCACCGCGGCTGTTAAAGCGCAGTTGTGAAGCCATTTGGGTTTGGTATAGATACCCATCGACGTACCAGCGAATTTCACCTTCTTCCCATTCAATGGCATAGGTATGAAAACCATCGGCCGGGTTGGCGCCATCGGGTAGGGTGTATGCTTTGCCGGAGTAAACATTGTTCGGCCAGTCACGACCATAGTGCAAGGTACCATGCACCCGCGACTCGACATTGCCATCTTCATCCGCAACTTTCAAATTGACGGCTTCAACAATGTCTATTTCACCGGACTTGGGCCAGCCACCGTACACGGAGTCGGTTGGCATCATCCAGATCGCCGGCCAGCTGCCCTGGCCAAAGGGCATTTTGGCGCGTACTTCAATGCGGCCATAACGCCAGTCCCCCTGGTTTTTAGTATTCAACCGGGCGGATGTGTAAGGTTTGGTTGCCCCTTCTTCCGCCGGTAAAGCAACAATCTTCAGGGTGCCATCAGAAACAAAAGCATTGTCCGGGCTGTCGGTATAGCATTGCTGCTCTTCGTTACCACCGCCCCGGCAATCCACCTCAAAGGTCCACTTGCGCAGATCAACGCTGTTGCCTTCAAACTCGTCGCTCCAGACCAGTTGCCAGTCACTGACCGGCTCGGTCGGATCGACCGCTGTGAAATCGGAATTGGTGTTGACATCCCCGTCACAACCGATCAGGCCGCACACCACAAGGGCGACTGATAGTTGTTTGAATCTTGTTGTTGTAATCATAACTTAAGTTCCTGGTGTTGTTGCTATACCTGTCATGTAGCAATGGTGACACTAGACCAAATGTAAGCGCTTACATTTAGGCTAGTGCAATTTCTGACCAAGGTCAATGCAATACGGGTTAAAAATTAAAAAATGCCAAGTGGCAAGCTAGCATGTTGTCAAGGGTGATAGTGATTACTATTCCTTTACCATCGCCGGGCAGTAGCTTTGCAAAAACGCCTGATGAGCTGGCAATTGCGCCACCAGTCGCTGATTTTGTAGCTTGATTTGACTAAGAAAATGACTGAGCTCTTGCTTGCTCATCAATTCCACAATTGGGTGATACTGCTCTGGTGTGATGCCCTGACCAAGCATGACTTGCGTCCAGGAGTTTTCACCAAATAACTCGTTCGGTACCTTAAATACCCGGCCAGTTTCCTTAAACAAGCGAATACGATGGGCCAGTGAATCCGGTATGGGCATGCTTTGGCAGTAACGCCAGAATGCCGTGTCACGGCGTGCGGTCACGTGGTAATGCAGAATAATAAAATCACGTATGTTCAGTACTTCATGTTCAGTTTGTTGATTAAATTCATCAACATCTGCCTGACTGATGCCATGAAGTGGAAACATTTGCAGCAAGCGGACAATGCTGCGCTGGATCAGGTGAATACTGGTCGACTCCAGCGGCTCAATAAAGCCACTGGCCAGGCCCAGGGCAACACAGTTCTTGTTCCAGTGTTTACGGCGCATGCCGGTGCGAAATTTGATGAGCCGGGGTTCGGTCAGCAAGTCGCCATCAAGATTGGCCATTAAGGCTGCTTTGGCCTCATCATCAGACCAATGCTTGCTGCAATACACCATGCCGTTGCCGACACGATGTTGCAGCGGTATTTGCCACTGCCAGCCAGCACCATGAGCAATGGAGCGGGTGTAAGGTACAGGCTCCCGTGTGGCGCGCGTTTGCACCGCAATGGCCGAGTCACAAGGTAACCAGTGGCTCCAATCGTCAAAGCCTGTATGCAGCGTTTGTTCAATGAGCAGTGCACGAAACCCGGTGCAATCGATGAACAGGTCGCCAGCAATGCGCTCACCGCTGGCCATTTGTAAGGCGGTAATAGTGCCGCTTTGCTCACAGGTTTCGACCTTGGCTATTTTTCCTTCAATGCGGGTGGCGCCATGCTGTTCTGCCATGGATCGCAAGAATTTAGCGTATAAGCCGGCATCGAAGTGAAAGGCGTAATTTAATGGCCGGTTCGGCAAATGGGCAAACTTGCCGGCCTGTGCCGCCAATAACTCCGGGCAATAATCGCCGTAGTCACTGGCGAGCCCGACTTGCTTGCCTTTTAGCCAGAAATGCTGAAAGCCTGCCGCCCAGCAATCCTGGCCGGTGCTACCAAAAGAGTGAATGTAATCCTGACCCTGGTCGCGCCAGTTTTCAAATTGAATGCCCAATTTAAAAGTAGCCTGGGTGGCAGCCATAAATTCAGCTTCGTTAATACCCAGTAGCTTATGCAGGGTTAGTAACGGCGGAATGGTCGCCTCGCCCACACCAACGGTGGCAATGTCGTCACTCTCGACTAAACAAATCTGCAAATGTTTGCCCATCAATTTGGCAAAGGCGGCAGCCGCCATCCAGCCAGCGGTTCCACCACCGGCAATCACTACGCGTTTGATTGCTTGCGACTGCATCTGCACCTCGTTGTTATCCATTGAGTTATCTTTTTAGTTATCGATTGAGTTTATTTAACAGTTCAGCCCGGACTTGCCGGGCAGTAGATTCCGTTAGGGGGCCTTGCAAACCCCGTAGGTGTTCCGGAATGTGTTCGGCCTGATCCCGGTTAAATACATAATGATCAAAGTGCGCGCGCCAGGCTGCTTTTTGCTCTGCCGGTAAGGCGTTGATGCTTAGCATCGCCAACTGCAATGCCAGTTGCGGGCTGGGCACATAAGCCGGGCTATCCCGCCACCAAAAATTCATCAGCACGTTGAGTGGACTTAATGCCTCAACATGATGCCACCACATGCTGGGGATGATTAAGGCGTCGCCTGGCTCTAATTCAACCACTTGTGCATGCGCCATTGCCTCAGCAAACTTGGGGAACTGGGTTAAATCCGGCTTGGCAAAGTCCACCAGACTAATCGGTCTACCAGCTGGTGAGGCATCAAGCGGCCCAATGTATAAATTGGGTAATTGCTCTGGAGGAAATAAGGTAAAACGTCGGCGTCCTGCGACCACCACCGCCAGGTTTTGCGGCAAATCCGCGTGCGCTGCAACGCGGCTTTGGTTGCCTAGCCACAAACTAACCAGGGGACTCTCGGTACTTTGCTCGAGTGCTGGAACACTTTGCTCGGGCAACCATTGGGGGAACCAGCGCGGTACAAAAGTGGATCCCACATACCAGTGGGCAGCACCATCCGAAATAGACAACAGCTGTTCAAGTGTGGCGCGCACCGGCTGAAAGTTATAACCACTGAAGTCAGCATTGTAAAACACCTGGCCACCACTTTGCACATCGCTGGTATAAGCGGTAAGCGGCTCACCACTGTAGTGACGCAGCAGATAGTCGCTGATGGCAACTTTACCCTGCCGGGCGGCGCGCACTGCCGGCCAGTGCCTGGCAAAACCAGGCAAGTAGTGTGGCTGAGGGCTATTCAGTTCAGCCATGCTAATGCTATCCGCGCTCTGGCCGGACAGCGTGGCTACCGGTTGTGCTTCGGACCACATGTTAGTTCTTGGTCACTTGTTGATTTTTAAAGCCAATCAAGCGGGCAAACTGGGCTTGTGAAGCCAGCATCATGTAAATCGCCTCCAGGTAACCGCTTTGCTGCAACTGGGTCAGTTGTTCCCCGCTAAGCTGCGCCAATCGCGGTTCGTTGATGGTATAAAAACCATGCAAACTGTGTTGTTGGCCATTGTCTAAGGTGACATCCAGTACAAAGGACTCGATCAATTCCAGCGCCAGTAACTGCTGACTGAATTGCTTGGCATCGGTAAGGCCATGGTGCAGGGTTTCCAGTTGCTCCGCTACTTGCTGCAGATAGGGACTGTGCCCCCCAAACTCCAAAAACAAGGCTTCACCACTGGTGCGGCTGACTTTCGGGTGTGCCGTATCCAGGTGGATCACGCGCTCACCCTGTTGCAAGCCAATGGTAAAGGGCACGCGAGCGATATCCAGCGGCAAGTAACCCGCCTGCCACTTCTGCTGTTGCACAAACAGGTTTTCACCCGCCTGAAACCCAAGTAGCAACACAGGCATAAATTGACCGGTGTTGCCGTCTTTGTAAAACAGGACAGGGTAATAGGCTTGAGCTGCACGGAATTCCGCCGGAAAACTCAAACAAAACATTTGGGTATCGCCCAAATCCAGGCCACGTTCCGTGCGGATTTTGACATCCAGATGGTCCACATTATTGAGTAATTCGATAGTAGCCATCGGCTCCCCTTTAAATTTTTTGTAAGCCGTGAGCTTTGACTTGATGCAATAAATCGCGATTACTGACCAAGCTCGCTCTGAGCTGTTGTATTTGTTGCTGCACTTCAGCAAACGCCTGGTTGGCACGTAAGTTTGCCTTGCTGGGCCGTTCGCTCGTTGGTAAGTGCCGCATGCCATAAAGAATATACTGGTAACTGGCTGCCGGAAATAACTCTTCCGCCATCGGTAAATCATAGCGGCTTGGCACCAAGTGCTGCCACATCATCAATTTTTGTTGCAGTGACGACGGTATTGAACTGTCAGCGCGTTGGGCCAACCAGTACTCGCTGTCATCGCGTGTCGACAGAACGTAATGCAACTTTAAAAACTCAACAATTTGCTGCCAGCGGTAGCTGAAGGTTTGATTAAAGCGCTCACGGACAATAGCAAGCTGCGCAATACTTCGTGGTAACTGCTCGCTAATAAAGGTAGCAGAGAGCTCAACCATCACCAAGGCGGATGCTTCTAATGGCTCAATGAAACCAGCTGCCATACCTACGGCCACGCAATTGTGCCGCCAAAACTGCTTTCGGTAGCCCGGTGTGAATCGGATTAATCTGGGTTGGTAGCGGGCGCTTAACTCCTGCCCGGATAAGTGCAGGTAGTGCGCCAGGGTGCGATGTGCCTGTTCCTCATCGGTATGGCCACTGTGGTGCACAAAGCCAACGCCTCGACGGGTGGGTAAGCCGATATCCCAGACCCAGCCTTGTGTTTGGGCTGTGGCTAGTGTTGCCGATGCGATGGGCGCGTGCTCATTGTCGTAAGGCACTTGCACCGCAAGTGCGCTGTCGTTCAAAAGATAATGCTGCACACTCACCAGAGGGGTTTGATAATGCTGGCCGATCAGTAAACCTGATAACCCTGAGCAGTCGACGAAGAGATCGCCTGCTAAGGCACCGTGTTGAGCCGTTTGAAGCCCGGCAATACTGCCATCAGGATGACTGTGCACGTCAACAACATCATCGACGATATGAGTGACCCCAAGTTGTTTGGCATGGCTGCTTAATAGCGCAACGAATTTACCGGCATCCAGGTGATAGCCGTAGTTTTGTATAAACGCATACTCCGGGGTTGTGATGCGTTTGGGGGCCAAGCCAGCGGCAATTATGGCAGGCTGGCTGGAGACCGCTGCTGCGAACTCGACCTGCTGTTGATGGCGAAACCAATGCTCAGCAATGTCCAGTTCATTCGCTGCTACGGGCGGCGTAAAAGGGTGGTAGTAGCAATCCTGGGGTGCAGTGTTTCGCCAGTTTCGGAACACACTGCCTTGTTTAAAGCTGGCATCGCAGCTTCGAATGAATTCGGTTTCAGAAATGCCAATCCGCGCTAAGGTTGCGCGCATGGATGGCCAGGTTCCCTCGCCAACACCAATGGGCGGTACCGAGGCAGACTCAATCAGGGTGATGTTGATGCGAGGATCTGCTTGATGATCGGCAGCCAATAAGGCAGCAGTCAGCCAACCCGCACTGCCACCACCGACCACGACAATAGTGACTTGTCCTTCGGTGAACGGCTGTTTCTTTGTTGCTTCAGTCCGGTTATCCGTTGAGTCTGGGTTGGTTGCTTGCATCATGAGTACTTCTTGTAAAAAGTAGCCATCTTGCGATGGCTACTTGTTCAGGGCAAGAGCAGGTTAGAACGTATACCGTGCCCCAATGGCAAAACGACGGCCTGTTTCAGTATAGTTCACTAATTGCAGTGAATTGCGCTCATGAGAACGCATGGACTCGTTGGTCAGGTTGATGGCTTCAACAAAGACCGTCAGCTTGTCGTTGACATCGTAGCTGGCGCTGGCATCCCACTGTCCGTATGACTCTACGTAAATGGGGTTTTGCAGACCCTGCGCATTCACTGTGGATGCGAGGAATTTACCACGCCAGTTGTAAGCCAGACGTGCCTGGAAGCCGTCTCTGTCGTAAAAACCAACCAGGTTGTAGGTATCGCTCATGCCAAGCAATGCAAATTGCTCACCTAAACTTTGATTGTCGTACTTAAAGTCGCCATTGACGAGGGTGGCGTTGGCGATGACACCAAAGCCGGTTTCACCGAATATGTGCTGTACCGCCAACTCCCAACCATCCAACTTGGCACCATCCTGGTTCACCGGAATGATAATGTCAAAGTTGGCTGGCGCATCGCCTGGTACGCCCAGGATGAAGCCATTTGCATCGACCGTATCCGGGAAGTTCTCCCGGATATAATTACGGATGGCGGGAGTATTGTTGCCAACAGCAGCAACGGCTTCGGCATAACGAGGACCTTGTGCCGGGTGAGGCAAGTTGAAGGTTTGCTCCTGGATCGTGGTACGGCCGATAAAGTTTTTCGCCTTTTTCCGGAAGTAACCGACCGACATGTAGCTGCCTTCGTCATAGTACCACTCCAGCGACAAATCGAAGTTGGTTGACTCAAACGGGTTTAAATCAGGGTTACCACGGGAGCCAGTACCACCGTCAATCCGCACCAGGGAGTTTAGGGTTTGGCCACCCTGAATGTCGGCATAGCTTGGTCGGGCAAGCGTTTTGCTGACTGACGCACGCAGCAGAACATCATCAACGACTTCTACGTTGAAGTCGATGTTTGGCAAGACATTGCTGTAGTCGCCCGTTAATCTGGTAAAGTCACTCTCACCGGTGCTGATCAGGTTAAACTCGTTGTCACCTGCCCAGGCGATACCGCTGTAGACCGGCACTAAAGCGCTGGAGGTCACATCGGTCTTCTCGTAGCGTACACCAGCGGTCAAAAAGTACGGCATGGCACCAAGGTCGCCGGCAAAGTTGAACTGCACATAAGCTGCTTGTTGTTTCTCGGTGGTTCGGCGGTCGGTGGTCATGTCCGACGAGGCACAAAAGGAGGTGCCACAATCCCCAACCGAGCCTAAGTTACCATAGGTGTCGTTGGCAATTTGGCGAATGGTATTGAAGTCCCAACGGAAGAACTCTTTCAGCATGTCGCTGCCGCTGGAGGCATCAAAATTATCGGCTAATTGATCCAGTTTAAATACCGACGGGTCGATATCACCCGCTGCACCCAAGCCTCCCCAGTTATCTTGCTGCACGTTTGAAAATGCAGAGCGGTTTTTGGTTTCAGAGGCCGATACTCCGAAATCAATGTTGGTGAGCAAGCCCCGGTCAAACACATAGTTACCACGAATTTGCACTTGTTCGATATCACTGCGCATTTGGCTGTTACGGAATGAACTGCCGGTAACCCGTACGTCTTCACCCCGAATACCGGTGAAGCCATCAGGGTAGGTAATAGCCAGGGTGGGTAAATCGCTGTCGAATCGTGCGGTTGTCACTGAGCGGACAAAAGTCGCGGTTCCAATCACATTATTGCTGCCAAAGGGGCTATTGGGGCGCGACTCTGCAGACGAGTTATGGTAGTCCAAATCCAATCTCAAGTTGTCGTTCACTTGCCATTGAGTGTTGAAACCCAGTGACTTGTTCTCATTCACCGTCGAGAATTGCCCACCGCCCATGGCTAAATCACCTGGCTCACCAAATGCTTCTGAGTACACGATGGGTGCGGCAACCGGGCCATCACTCCATACACCTGTGGATGGTCCGAAGTTAAACCAGGCAGAAACGTCGTTGTAACGGTCTGACACTTCGTTCTTTGAATAGGTGTAATCTAAGGTGGTGGTGACGGCATCCACAGGTCGATACTGCAGCACCAATTGACCATTGGTCCGGGTTCTTTCCACTTCGTGGAACGCATAGCCTAAACTTTGTGGCACCGAGTAGATGGAGTCGGCCGCGGGGTAATTTTGATGCGCATTGTCGCCATCCGGGATCAGGCCACCCCAGTCGGCATTGCCACCATCCCAGTCGAAGCCATTGACCGTGCCGGGGAAGGTACGCCAGCCGCCCGTATTTGCTTGTCTGTTGCCGCTATTGCGCTCTTGATAAGAACCGCTGATGGCAACGCCAAACCTTTCGTCGTTAAAGGTATTGCTGTATAAGCCGGATATTTCCGGCGTGATGGTAGAGCCTTCATCCGTAGACTGATCCATCACCCCTTTGACACCAAAAGTGGCTTGCATGCCAGGGGCATTCATGCGGTTTAATGGCCGGTTGGTCAGAATATTGATGGTGGAGCCCATGCCGCCGGTAGAAATGCTGGCCCGGCCGGTTTTATAGACTTCAACACCGGCAATGCCCTCTGCAGCCAGGTTAGCAAAGTCAAAAGAGCGGGATGAAGATGCGGTGGTGGCTTCCAATGAGGACGCCGGCATTTGCCGGCCATTGAGCAACACCAGATTAAATTCCGGGCCAAAACCGCGCACGGTTACCCGGCTCCCTTCACCGTTTGAGCGGTCAATCGCCACACCGGTGATCCGTTGTAAGGATTCGGCCAGGTTGGTGTCTGGAAATTTACCAAAATCTTCCGAAGAAATGGCGTCCACCACACCGGTGGAGCTGCGCTTGATATCCATCGAACGGATCAAACTGCCACGGATCCCCGATACCTGAATAACTTCAATCTCTTCTTCGGTTGCTTGACTGGCGAAGTCGTCCGCCAAAACAGGCGTGAGTACGCCGGCGCCAGTCAGTAATGAGATACTGATCGCGAGCCGTGAAAGTTTGAAACGGTTGTTGTGCATAACCTATCCCCTTGTGTGCTAATAATTTTCAGACTTTTATTTTTAATGGTCGATCAGGTAGTACTGGTAGCTCAGGTTTTAATGATGTAAGCGCTTACATTGAAGGGTAGTTTAATTTTTAACCACGGTCAATGCAGTGCCGGTTAAAATTTTAATAGGAGTGCTCATACAAAAAACCAGTTGCATGAGCACTCTATCGCCTACGGGCAGCTGATGCTGTCCGTTGCCTGCTGCTGGGCGACAATCCGCACATCAGCCAGACTGAGCGTTAAAGCGCCCTCAGTTTCCAGATACATCGCAGAGAAAACTTGCTGTAGCGACAACCCCTGTTGTTGCAGGCACTGCAGCGGCACGGCCAGCTGGGTCCATTCACCTTCAGCGACTTGAGCCAGTTCTTTTGCGATATTGACCGCGCCCTGGCAGTCGGCGTTGCAGTGCATGCCCAGCCAGACTTCATCCGGTACTTCGCCTTGACGCTGCAGCTCCACCACCAGCTGGCTGTTGGCCTCGCCGTAGCCACGTAAATCGCGCGGGAAGGCACTGATAAAGCTAAAGCGTGCCAGCTGGCCACCATCAAACACAAAGCGACGGGCATCTTCCTGCACCAGGCGATCGAAGGTACGGCTATAGAGACCCGGCAATTCCTGCACACTGCTTGTGACGGCGGTGCTGTGGTCACCACTGTGAATAAACAGTTGCCATGGGCTGCGCGGAGCACGCTCAAACACCACCAGATCGCTCAGGGCTTCATCCTGAGTGACTTCAACCGGCAGACTGTCGCTCAGTACCTCGGCATCGCCGTAACGCAGGCCAAAACCATAAGGCAGCAATGGTTGGTAATCGGCATCAAAACGGTTCACCACGGCTTGCTGAGGCGAGGCAGGCCAGGAGAACGTCAGGCGGCCATGGAAGTCATGTTGTACTGCGCCATTGGCATCACGCAGAATCACATCGGCTATGCCTTCGCCTTCGCTGCCAGGCAGCCAGATAGCGACAAAAGCATTGGAGGCATTCAACTCTGGGTTGACCCACATTGGCCGGCCACTGATAAAGAGTGAGACCACCGGAATGCCTTCAGCCTGCAGTTGTTCAAGCAGGGCTAAGTCAGTTTTATTACCGCGCTGATATTCCAGGTTGTCGATATCGCCATTGCCTTCGGCATAGGGCTCTTCGCCAAACACCACGATGGCAACATCCGGTCGTTGTTGATAGCTGCCATCTTCGCTCAGTTCAACAGAGCCACCGGCTGCTGCCACCTGACGGGCAATGCCGCCGTAGATGGAGGTGCCGCCCGGGAAGTCTTCGTTGGTATTGCCGGTGCCTTGCCAGCTGATGGTCCAGCCGCCGGATTGCTGGCCGATATTATCGGCGCCAGGGCCGGTCACCAGCAGATGCTGGCGTGGATCCAGTGGCAGCAACTGGTTTTGGTTTTTCAGCAGCACCAGCGACTGACGCACTGCTTCACGCGCTACAGCACGGTGTTCAGCAGCACCAATCAGTTCCAGCCGGCCAGCCAGTGGCCGATTGGCCGGGCTTGGTTTATCAAACAGGCCAGCGCGTTTTTTCACCCGCAAAATCCGCCGTACGGCATCGTCAATACGGCTCATGGGGATCACGCCATTTTCTACCTGTTCGATCAGGTTGTAGTACAACGGCTTCCAGGCATCGGTGGGTACCATAAAAATATCCAGGCCCGCCAGCGCGGCCTGAGGGCAGTCGGCGTTGGTACAACCAGGGATCTGGCCGTGGCCATTCCAGTCGCCAACTACCAGGCCATCAAAACCCATCCGCTCTTTCAATACCTGGGTGAGCAGGTAATGATCGCCATGAATTTTCTTGCCATTCCAGCTGTTAAAGGTAGCCATCACCGTCTGGGCACCGGCCGATAAACCGCCAACATACCCTTGGGCATGGATCTCGAACAACTCCTGTTCGGACACTTCGGCATCACCCTGATCAATGCCATTGGTGGTTCCGCCATCGCCGACAAAGTGTTTGACGGTGCTGATCACCCGGCGATCGCTCAGAAAATCCGCATCAGCCGCACCTTGCAAGCCTCTGACAATAGCCGCTGAGTAGCTGCGCACTATCTCCGGATCTTCCGAGTAGCTTTCATAGGTACGGCCCCAGCGTGGGTCACGGGCAACCGCCACAGTGGGGGCGAACACCCAGTCAATGCCGGTGGCCATCACTTCGCGGGCTGTGACTTCTGCAATACGCTCAATCAAATCGGGGTTTTTGGCTGCGCCAAGGCCGATGTTGTGCGGGAAAATGGTTGCGCCAATCACATTGTTATGGCCATGTACTGCATCTGTGCCCCACATGGTCGGGATGCTGATGCCATTGATGGAGTCATCCATTGAGGCCTGGTACATGGCTTCGGCCAGGGCAATCCAATCTTGCGGCGTGGCGTATTTGTCGTCATTTGGAAAGGCGCCACCCCCGTTTAAAAAGGAGCCAAAACCATAGGTGCGCATGTCCTCTACCGTAATGTCGCGAATTTCCGGCTGGATCATCTGGGCAATTTTTTGCGGCAACGTCATTTGTGCCAGCAGCGCATCAATGGCTTGCTCCATGGCAGCATCTTTAGCCACCGGGCTCTCAATCACCGGCCAGATCGTGAGATCACCGCGTTGTGCTGGGTCAGCATCGCCACTGGGTTGTTGCTGGCTGCAGCCAGTCAGCGCCAGCATGCTGGCCGTTACAAGTGCCATGGGTATTCTCCGCATCCGGCCAGTGGTGTCGTTTGGCAGAAAAGTCATTGAAACTCCTTAAGATTGCTCTGCGGTCAATTGAGGTTTACAGCCTTTTAAGCCGTAATAAGCGATGTAGATATAGCATAGCAGCGGCAGTAAGAATGCCTGCTGCACGCCAAAGGTATCGGCCAGTACACCTTGCAACAAGGGCAACACAGCACCACCGACAATGGCCAGGCACAGAATACCGGAGCCCTGACTGGTGTGCTGTTTCAGACCGTGGATCGCCAGACTGAAAATGGTTGGAAACATAATGGAGTTGCACAGGCCAACCAGCAGCAAGGACCACATCGCCAGTTTGCCTTCGCTTAAAATGGTAAGCGCCAGCAGCAACACAGCGCAGACGGCATTAAACGCCAGCGCCTTACCGGCATTGATTTTTTGCATGGCAGCGGCACCAATAAAGCGGCCCAGCATAGCCCCACCAAAGTACCAGGCAATGTAATGGGCTGCCTGCGCTTCACTCATGCCACCTATGTGTGGCATGGATAAATAGCTGACCAGAAAGCTGCCAATACCCACCTCAGCACCCACATAGACAAAAATACCGACCGCACCCAGTACCAGATGACGGTATTGCCAGGCTGAGCCTTGCAAGTGAATCGGGTTGCTGCGGTCTTTCTGACCGAGCTTAGGCAGTTTGATCCAGGCAAAAACAATGGCTAGCACGATCAAAGATGCTGCCAGCAACAGATAAGGCAGCTTGACGGCGGTTTCCGATACTTGCGCATCGGCGGAGACGTCCATGCCGGAAAAAATCAACCAGGCGCCAAAGAAAGGAGCGACTGTGGTGCCCAGTGAGTTAAAGGCCTGGGTCATCGTCAGTCGGGAAGACGCCGTTTCAGGCTTACCCAGCACACTGACATAAGGGTTAGCAGCGACCTGCAGGATGGTAATACCGGATGCCAGTACAAAGAGGGCAAACAAAAACAGACCATAGACCTGAATGGCGGCAGCCGGATAAAACAGCAGACAACCGGCACCGGCTACCAACAGGCCGGTGACAATGCCGGACTGATAGCCGATGCGTCCAACCAGCATACCTGCCGGCACAGACACGACAAAATAGGCACCGAAAAAGCAAAACTGCACCAGCATGGCCTGGGTATAGCTGAGATCAAACAGCAGTTGCAGGTAGGGGATCAGAATATCATTCAGACAGGTAATAAAGCCCCAGATAAAAAATAACGATGTAAGTGACGTCAATGCAAAGCGTAAATTACCTGGCTGCTTTGCCGGTTCAGCCTCGGTAACCATTACTGGTGCTGTGGCCATAAGTTCCCCCTGTTTTCTATTGTTATGCACCAGCAGCGGCTGCGCGCCCTGAGGTGAGTTGCTGGTCACCTGATGCTGCTTAAATGACCATCAAAGCATTTGACGCTGGCCAGGTGACCGACTAGACTAAATGTAAGCGCTTTCATTTATAGCATAACTCAGGCTGATGGCAATGCTTTTTGTCGATTTTTTTGCCAGCCACTAGCGAGACTAACGATCTAACTATGAAAAAAATTACCTTAGCTGAATCATCGCAACTGCTTGATCCAAAATTTGTTTTTGGGGTTGCTACCGCCGCATTTCAGATTGAGGGCGGGGCCGGCAGCCGGTTGCCAACCATCTGGGATACCTTTTGCGCTCAACCAGGCCGGATCAAGGATGGCTCTGATGGCCTGGTGGCCTGTGACCATATCCACCGCTGGCAAGACGACATTGAATTGATCGAAAGTTTAGGTGTGGATGCCTACCGCTTTTCGGTGTCCTGGGCGCGCGTCTTGCACGCCGATGGCTCGGTCAATCAAGAGGGCATGCATTTTTATCTGCAATTGCTGGACGCCTTGCAGGCACGCAATATTAAAGCCTTTGTCACTCTGTATCACTGGGACTTACCGGAGCATATTCAGCAGCAGGGGGGCTGGCTGAACCGCGAAACTGCCTGGCTGTTTCAGGATTATGCCGACAAAGTAAGCCGGGCCTTTGGTAATAAAGTTTATTCTTACGCCACCTTAAACGAACCTTTTTGCAGTGCTTATCTTGGCTATGAAGCCGGCATTCATGCCCCTGGTGTACAGAACCGGCGTCAGGGCCGTCAGGTAGCGCACCATTTATTGTTGGCGCATGGGCTGGCGATACAGGTTTTGCAGCGCAATTGCCCGTCGGCACAAAACGGCATTGTGGTGAATCTCAGCCCCTGTTATCCGGCATCGGACAGCGAGGCAGATCAAAGGGCGGCAGCCATGGCCGATGCTTACCACAACCATTGGTATTTGCAGCCATTGTTGCAGGGCCGTTATCCGGACCTGCTGGCCAAGCTGCCAGAGACCGAACAACCTGATACAGAGCCGGGCGATCTGGCATTGATTGCCCAGCCGCTCGATTACCTTGGCATTAACTACTACACCCGTACCGTATTCAAAGCGACGGATACCGGTTGGTTCCGCGATGTGAAGCCAAGTAAGCCGCCCCTGACCGATATGGGCTGGGAAATTTATCCAGAGGGCCTGACTGAAATACTCTGTGGTTTGCAGCAGCAGTATGCGATGCCGCCCGTGTATATCACCGAGAATGGCGCAGCCATGGTCGATAACCTGCAAGATGGCCGGGTACAGGATGCGGAGCGGGTCGCTTATTTCCAGCAGCATTTGCAGGCGGTGGAAAAAGCGATGGAACAAGGCGTGCAGGTGGCCGGTTATTTTGCCTGGAGCCTGATGGACAACTTTGAATGGGCTGAAGGCTACGTCAAGCGGTTTGGCATTGTTTATGTCGATTACCGAACCCAGCAACGGATCATCAAAGACAGTGGCCTGGCGCTGCAGCAGCTGTTCAGGTATAAACAACAACGCGCAATGCGATAAGCCGGTAAGGGCAGGGTATGCTGACAAAACAAGAAAAAGTGGCCTATGGCCTGGGTGATACCGCCAGCAACATTATCTTTCAGACGGTGATGCTGTTTCTGACCTTTTTTTACACCGATATTTTTGGCATTTCGCCGGCCATCGTCGGCAGTATGTTTTTGCTGGTGCGTATTATCGATGCGGTGACCGATCCCTTGATGGGCGCTCTGGCCGATCGCACTAAGAGTCGCCATGGCCAGTACCGGCCTTACCTGCTGTGGCTGGCGCTGCCTTTTGCTTTTGTCAGTGTACTGGCGTTTACCACACCGGATTTCAGCGAGCAGGGCAAGGTGATCTATGCCTTTATCAGTTACACCTTGTTGATGCTGGTTTATACCGCCATTAATATTCCATATTCGGCCCTTGGCGGCGTGCTGACCAGCGATCCGGATGAGCGGGTCTCGGTGCAGTCGTATCGTTTTGTGTTTGGCATGCTCGGCGGCTTGCTGGTGACGGCCTGCACCATTCCGATGGTGAACTGGCTGGGGCAGGGCGATGCTGCCCGTGGCTATCAGTTGACCATGCTGCTGATGAGCATATTGGGTTTGATGCTGTTTTTGCTGTGTTTCTTTGGGACTAAAGAGCGGGTGCAGCCACCCAAAGATCAGCAGCTGAAGTTTTTCAGCAGTTTAGGCCAACTGTGGCAAAATGAAGCCTGGCGGGTGCTCTGTGTGGCCGCGGTGCTGCTACTGACCGGCATGGTGCTGCGCAACACCTTGGCGATTTATTACGTCAAGTATTACCTCGGCCGGGAAGACTGGATCACCTGGTTTATGACGCTGGGCATGATTGGCAATATTCTTGGCTGCGCCAGTGCGCAGTTTGTCAGTCAGCACATTGATAAAGTGCGGGCTTATATTGGCCTGCAGTGCATTGCTGCGCTGATTTGCCTGCTTAGTTTCTTTGTCGGTACCGAGCAGTGGATGCTGGCTTTTGGTTTGTACTTTGCCTGGTGTTTCTTTTTGCAGATGGCAACACCGATGCTATGGGCTAAGATGGCCGATACGGTCGATTATGGCCACTGGAAAACCGGCACCCGTATCACTGGCCTGGTGTATTCATCCATTATCTTTTTTATCAAGTTGGGCCTGGCTCTGGGGGGAGCTTTTGCCGGCTGGTTGCTGGCTTTTTATCAGTATCAGCCTAATGTGGCGCAGACGGTGGAAACGCAGCAGGGCATTTTATGGTCTTTTACCATCTGGCCGGCCATTGCTTCCTTGCTGGTAGCCGCCGTGATGAGCCGTTACATCCTGACCCGTCAACGGGTAAAAGAGGTGGCGGACGATTTGCAGCAGCGTCAGGCGGGTACTGGCTCAGTTTGAAGCGGGCATGGTAAGCTAGCCCTAAGCGCTTAGTACAAGGATTCTCAGGATCACAGATGGCAACCATTTACGAAGTGTCGAAACTGGCGGGTGTCTCTTTGGCCACCGTATCCAGGGTGATGAACAAGAATACGCCGGTGCGTGAGTCGACCCGGAAAAAAGTGGAAGCGGCCATGGCTGAGCTTGGCTATCGGCCCAACTCCATCGCCCAGTCGCTGGCCTCCAGCCGCTCCAATAGCATTGGTATTCTGGTGTCCGAGCTGCATGGTCCTTTTTATGGTGCCATGATCAGCAGCATCGAAGCTGAGTTTCGCACGGCCGGCAAGCACGTGATTATCGCCGCTGGCCACAGTGAAGAAGCGACCGAGCGGGATGGCATCGAGTTTTTAATCAGCCGCAATTGCGATGCACTGATTTTGCACGTGGAAGCCGTGTCCGATGACTATTTGGTGCAGCTCAGTAAAACAGAAATTCCTTTTGTGCTGATCAACCGCCAGGTGCCGGCGATTGAAGCGCACTGCATCAGCCTGAACAACAAGCTGGGTGGCTATCTGGCGACCCAGGTTTTACTCAAGCAAGGTCATCGCGAGCTGGGTTACATCTCCGGTCCTTTGTGGAAGGCCGATGCCCAGGATCGCTACCGTGGCCACAAACTGGCGTTGCAGGAAGCCGGCATTGAGTGGGATGAGCGCCGTTTGTTTGAAGGCGACTTCCATGAAAGTGGTGGTAGTGATGGCATCAAGTACTTACTGGGGCAAGGACTGGCTTTTACCGGCCTGATCTGCGCCAACGATGAAATGGCCTCCGGCGCCATGACCGAAGCCCGCGAGCAGGGGCTTAGTATTCCACAACAGTTATCGATTATTGGTTTTGATAACGTGATGCTGAGCCATTACACCTACCCCAAACTCACCACCATCGATTACCCGATCGCTGCGATGGGTCAAATGGCCGCCCGCTGGGTGCTCAAGCATATTTATCAGCAAGAAAAGCAGCAACTGCAGCTGGTGTTTGAGCCCAGGGTGATTGAGCGGGATTCTTGTGTCAGCCTGACAAGCTAACATGCTTTTCCCGCCGTAAACACCTCGCAGACACTGGACGCGAAAAGCAGCCTTTAGCTGGCATCCTGTGGACAGCAGCTCCAATTCGGTTCAAGCAGAAACTTCTGCCGGTACTGGCTTGGCGTCAGCTCAGTGTACTGCAGAAATAATTTCCGGAACGAGCTCACATCTTCGTACCCAACTTGCAACACCACCTGCTCAATCGGCATCCGGCTGGTTTCCAGCAGGCGCTTTGCCTGCTCGATGCGCAAGCGCTGCAAGTAATTTAAGGGAGTGTCCTTAAGCTCCGCTTTAAAACGGCGCAGTAAGGTACGCTTGGTCAGATGCAGTTGGTCGGCCAGTTGCTGCAACGAAAAAGGCTCGGCCAGGTTGGCCAGCAAATAGCGCCGGGCTTGTTTCATCAGCGGATCCAAGGCTGGATTGGCGGGCAGCAGGTCTGCATCCATGTAAGGCAATTGCGAGCTGCGGTTCGGATCGGTCAGCATCAGTTTGGCCATCTGGCGGGCAAATTGTTCACCGGCCAGTTTTTCGGTCAGGGCCAGGCACAAATTGTGGTGCGAGGTGGTGGCACCAGCGGTCAGCAGTTGCTGATCCATCACCAGCACTTTATTCAGTTGCAGCTGCACCTGTGGGAACATGCTTTTAAACACGTCTTTAAAAAACCAGCTGCTGGTGGCCTGCCGGTGATTGAGTAAACCGCTGCCAGCCAGTGCATAAGTGCCGGTACAGCTGGCCGCAAGCAGGGCGCCTTTTGCCAGTAGCGCAGGCAACTTCGGATAATAACAGCTGGATTGCTCAACCAGTTGCTGCAGGCCTTTCGCATCGTACGCATAACCCGGCGTAAAAACAGCGGCATCGGCCTGGCTCCAGTCATGGGGCTGCACGGCTAGTTGCAGGCCATGGCGCAGTTGCAGTGGCTTTGAGTCGGGGCTGACGACATAAGCATGAAACAGCTGTTGTTGGCTTTCTGGCTGCAAAAAGCGCCAGAGTGCATTGCTAAATTCAAAATAATCCAGCAAGGTCAGCACATCGCTGGCGATGCTGTTGGGGTGAGCGAGAATCGCGATGGTTTTCATTAGTTGTCACTATCGACCTTATTTTTATCAATAGTGACACTGCGCTTTCAATTGTGCAAGTTTTACACTGAGCTCCGTATTCAATGTAACTGTGGAGCAATCATGAACAATCAACATCGTGCCCTGATCAGTGTGCTGGTACTTGTTGTCAGCTGGTCAGCCATTTTCTGGATCAACTTTACCGCCAGTTTGCCCATCGCAACCCAGCTAATCGCCTTGCCGGTGCTGTTAGTGACCACCGCCTTGCCGGCTGCCCGTGCATTTTCTTATGACTAGCTTGTCCTCGCTTTGAAAGGCTGATCTTACGCTTACCTGCGAAGACTGGACTGAATGAATCAGGTATATGGAGTAGCTTGCAGCGAGGAGTTTTTGTAACTACAATAACCGTATAAAAGATCGACGGGATGCGACGATTGCGTATTAGTTACGACCCGGCTAAAAACCAGCGCAACATTCAAGAGCGCGATTTGTCCTTTGATGACGTGGCATACTTTGATTTCGAGACAGCCTTAATTGCCAAAGATGACCGTAAAGAGTACGGCGAAGTACGTTACTCCGCTTTAGGGTTACTGGACGGGCGTGTACATGCGCTGGTGTTTACCATAACAACGGACGGTATTCGTGTGATCAGCTTTCGCAAGGCGAATAAACGAGAGGTACAAACCTATGGCAACCGCAAATAAACCATTAACCACGCCAGACGGCGAGTTGCGTGAGGATTTATCCGATGAAGAGCTGGCCATATTCCGGCCTGCTGAAGAAGTGTTGCCAGCCAGCTTCATGGCCAGGCTAAAAAAGGGAGGGAGGCCAGTTTCCGACAACCCTAAGATATTGACCACTGTACGGTTCGACGCTGAAGTCATCAACGCTTTTAAAGCCACAGGTAAAGGCTGGCAAACCCGGATGAATAACGCTTTGAAAGAGTGGCTGGCTAGTCACTCACAGTAATACTTGGTTGCAGATCTGGATGTATAAACTGACATTGTCGCAAGCACAACCCCAATGACTGCACTATGTCAGCCATCGGGGCCTGTTGTTGATTAACCGCCAATCCGGCCGCGGATGCGGTCCAGAGCCCGGTCGCGTAAATCGCCGAGCTGGGCTTCCAGCAAGGTTTCAATCTGCTGGCTCATTTGCTCGGTGCTGGCTTGTTCGCGGTCCAAAAGGCTCAGCAGGGCTTGCTGATCGCCAGCGGTATCTGGCAATTTGGCATTGAATTTACTGCGTAAATCCTGCTCGAAACTGGCAAAACGGGCCTGGGCTTCACCCATCACCGCATCGGCCACGATGCGATCCAGCGGTGAACTGACCCGCACATTCGGCCGGGTCACGGTACCGTCGGCGCGCAGTTGGAACGGGATCTCCGCCTGTTGGTTCATCAGTTGGGTCAGCTGCTGTACATAGCGGTTGTCGCCACTGCTAAAGCGCGGGCCTTGGAGGGCTACGCTGGCTTGTTGGCTGAGTGCAGTGCCGTTTAAGCTTAAACCACCGCGGGAATTGAGCAGTGCCTGCTCCAACCCAAAGCGGGTGCTGCCCTCACCAAACACTTGTTCAGCCAGCTGCAAGCCTTGCAGCTGCCAGTTCACTTCCGATTGCAGCTGATCAAAGATGGCAAAATTACCATCCAGCCGGAATTGTTGCAGCATCGGCAGTTGCTGCACATCCAGCACAAAGCGGGTTGCGGCATCGATAATCTGGTGCTGGGCTGTGATGTCCTGCACGCGCAGCTCGGCACTGCCGCCGCCAATCAGCATGCTGATGCTGGCATTTTTAATCCAGAAGTTTGGATAGGGCTGCTGTTTCAGTGGCAAAATGCGGCCTGGTAATTCCATCGGCTCTGGCTGCTCTTCCAGTCGTGAGCCTTCCGGCAGGTAAGGGGCAACCAACTGATAAACGGTATAAAGCTGCTGCAACCGCTCGGTCCAGAGATCGCCCAGCAGCAGTTGGCTGATACCCGCCAGGCCGCCATCGGCCAGATTGGCGTAGGATTGCAGTTGCTGCCAGTCGGCCTGAGTCGCCTGCTGAAAATCGCGCACGGCACTTTGCAATTGCTCGCGGCTTTGCAGCAACGCGGTTTTCACCTGCTCGACCTTGGCTTTATCTTGCGTAAGCTCTGCTTTTAACCGCCGCAGTTGCTCGGTTTTGGCAGCCAGATCGGCCGCATCGCGGATATCACCATCGGTCAGGGCTTTAATTTGCTGCTCCAGCTCGCGCAGGCGATCGCGATCTGGCAATTGTTCGCGCAATTGCCGTACTTGCTGCTGCTCGCTTTGTGCCAGTTGCTTGAGTTGCTCGCCCTTGGCAACCGAGGTTAAATTGGCCCGGGCCAGCAGTTCATCGGCATCCGGCAGCTCAATGGCAAACAGACTGGCAAAGTCAAAACCGGTGTCTTCGGTATCGGCCAATTCACCACGGAATACCTTGCCAGGGCGGCGGCGCTCGCTGCCATAGGCCAGTTGTTCCACCGACACATCGCTGATGACGTAATAGCCCAGCAACGCCGGCCACAGCTCTAACTCTGCATTGGCACGGGCAAAGCTCACCAGGTTTTGTTCGGGCGCTTTGGCATCGGTGATTTGCAGATCGGAAATGGTCAGCGACAGCGGAAACAACCCCAGTGAAACCCGCTGAATGTTTACTTCAGCACCGGCTGCTTTTTCCAGGCTGTAGACCATACCAAATCGAATGGCGGTGCCAGCGAATACATAGACCAATAAGAACAGAGCACCAAGGATGCTTAAAAAAATCAACCAACCGGATTTACGGATCATCACAGCACTCCTTTAATTCATGTTCTGATACAGCTGGGCCAGCTTGCTGGCTTTCACAAGCTGTACAATCTTCCATTTGCTTAAATGAGGCATCAGCACATGGCGGTATTTCAACACCAGCCGGGTAGTGAGCCAGGCGACCGGAAACAGCAATAGCAGGCTGAGCACAAAAGCTGCCAACACCAAACTATGGTGCAGATGCAGCAGTTGCAGGGTTTCGCTATGGCTCAGTAGACTCAGCAACCAGTCTTGTTGGCCGATGGTCCAGCCCAGCTGCTCCAAAGGCGCTGCCAGCAGCCAGAGCAAGGCTTTGCTAAAGCCCCACACCAGTAAGAAGGTCGACAGATTGACAGTAAACAAACAGGCAATCAGCAGGATCAACAGGGTTAGCAGACCGAACGGCAACAGGCCGGCACAAAGGCCAAGCGCCACTGCCCAGCCAATTTGCCAGGGGGAAGCTTCTGAGTTCAGTACTTTGAGTATGCGCGCCAGGATGGTTAGCATGGTTCACTCCTTAAACAACCAATAGCATGAATGCCTGTAAGCTTACCATAAAACCAAAAAAACGCGTTTTAATACAGTGACAATCTTATGAATCTACTACAACACCCAGGCGTAACTAAACTTCAGAAAAGCACTGCGCTGATTGCGCTTCAGTGTTGTTTGTTCATCATCTTCCAGCGCATTGTCGCCATAACCCACAAAGAACACAGTTTGCGGGTTCAGTTGATACGAATACAGCAGCTGGCTGGTCAGAGTGCGTTGTTTGCTGTTCAATACAGCTTGCCAGCCGGCCTCATAATTGGCCAGGTTGCGGTCGATTTGGGTATAAATGAGCGCCAGGCGCAAGAAACTGCGGTTGTTAAACTGCCAGGTCAGTCGCACATCGCTCAGATCGGCGGTAAAGACCTGAGCGGCGGCATAACGCATATCGGTATGGCTGTGCCGTAAGCGCAGTTGCAGGTGCTGATTAGCGGTGTACTGGGCATCGGCAATCAACCGTCGTTGATCGGACAGGCGCTGATTGGTCAGATCCAGTACCTTGGCTTCCTGCCAGTACAGGTAGGTGGATAAATCCCGCTGTGGCCGGATTTCGCCAAAAAAATGCAGACCGTGCTCGCGAAAGCGCTCGGTATTGCCGGCGATGCTAAGACTTGCGGTATCGAGCCGGTTCCCCACCCGATCCCGCACAAAGCCGCCCAACTCCAGCGTACTGTTCATCTGACCGGACAGGATGGCATAACTTTCCAGCTCTTTGGCCAGCAAATCGCCGGCTGCATTGGCGGTGTAAAAAGCATGATTTAAAATGCGAAACCGATGGAAGCGCTGCGGGTTATCGAAGAACCAAGTGTAATCACCGCCGATGGCCAGCTGCTGCCAATCGGTTTCCGGTATAAAGCCCAAATCCGCCCGGAAATCTTCATCCCGATGCTGATAGCGCACAAAGGTATGCCAGTTGCGCTGCTGGTGCAGGTAGTTGAGTCGATAGCCCTGACCCTGCAAGCTGCTGTCCGCTGCAGTGCGCAGCGCGGCTTCGCCCGTGAACTGGCTGGCCAGTGCTTCGGGGTAACGGGTCTCGCTACCTACCCACTGCATGCTCAGGGTATCGTGCGCGCTGATGCGCCAGTTGCTGTCGGCCGACAGCACCGTATTGCGGTAATCGCTGGCACTGCGCTGGGTGATTAAAGAACCAAGGGTCAAATCGGCATTGGGCGCATAGCTGTAACTCAGGGCATGGTTTTGGCTGCTACCCTCCAGCCGGGCAATCCGCGAGCCCAGGTTACCCGGGATCAGCAGGGTGCTTTGTTGATCGTCGGTACTGAATAGGCCAAAGGTATGCTGCTCGATGCGGCCGGTCAGTTTTGCGCCGGCATTGGGCTCGGCAATGTTGCGGGTATGCACCAGATTCAGTGGCGTGGCAAAGTAGTCGGCATTTTCAGTAAAAAATGGTCTTTTTTCGGCGAAAAATAGCGTGAAAGGGTTGTTGATGGTTAGCTCTGCTGCATCGGCTTCGACCTGGGAAAAGTCCGGGTTCAAGGTGGCATTGAAGGTCATGTCCGGCGTGATGCCCCATTTCACATCCAGGCTGACATCGGTGTTGCTGTTGCTTTGCCAGCCCTGGTTGCTGGCAAGAGGACGCTGCTGCTCAATACCGCTGACCAGCGCCGGGGCAATGATTAAGGAGCGGCTTTGCTCGGCGCTGGCAAAACCGGTAATCGGCGTCATCTGGCAGACCATGCAGCGATTGCTGCGTTTAATCGGCGCGCTGGAGATGCGCAGCTGCTGATCGCGGGGTAAAAACCGCACCAATTCAAAGGCCATCTGCTTGGCGCCTTCACTGGTGGGCATATTCAGAATGTGCAAAGGGATGGCCATTTCCACCCGGTAGCCGTGTTCGGTAATACGGCCAACTGCTTGCCAATGGCCATCCCAGGCCGAGGACTCGGTGCCGGTCACGGCGTTTTCAATCGAATCGGCCTGACTGCCCAGCGGATTGACAAAAAACTGATAGGCGCGTTGTTGATTGCCATAGGTATCAAGCTTTAAACCAACCACATCGTCGCCCCAAATCTGGTTGCGATTACGGTACGCCGCCCGGATTTGCTCTGGCTGGGGATCGTGGGCGTCGAAGGCGACATAGAGCGTATGGCCATCTTCAAACAGATAGCCCATGGTATAGACCTCGGCTTTGCCTTCATCCAGCGGGGCAGTCAGGTAATAAACAGGGACTTGCAGGGCGTGTTGCCACTGAGGCTCATCCAGCTTGCCGTCCAGTACCACGGCCGACCCATCAGTCAGTACAGGAATATGCAGTCTGGTATCTGTTGCTGCCAGGGCCAGGATTGAAGATAGCAGCAGGCTGAGTGTTAGTAGCGAGATGAAAAAACGAAGAAGTTTCAAGGCCCTGCCTTCCAAGCGTGCGAAAAATGGCGCTACTTTACCTGAGCCTGGCAAGGATGCCAATCCGCGTAGCGGCTTTGTCGGACCAAGGCCCTTATCTGTGCGTCAAAAAGACGGGCGTCAAAGCGATAGACGCCAGACAGACCTCTGAAACAGCTGGTCTGTCTGGCGATAGTAGGATTACATCATGCCAAGGGCAATAAAGCCAAAGAATGCCAAAATGGCGGCCATTAAGGCATACGGGAACTGAGTCAGGGCGTGGCTCATCAGATCACAACCTGAGCCCTGCGCGGCCAATACGGTTGAGTCACTGTAGAAACAGGCCTGGCTGCCGAACGAGCTGGCAGACAGCAGCGCACCAATCACCAGAGGTACATTGGCATCTACTGCCAATGCAATCGGCATTACGATAGGGATGGAGACGGCAAAAATACCCCAGGAGGAGCCGGTAGCAAAGGCCAGCAGCGCCATGGCGACAAACACCAGTGCCGGTAGCATCTCAGCCGACATATAAGGCGCCAGGTTCTCAATCACGTACAGCGGCAAACCCAGCTGATCGCAGACATCTTTAAAGGTAAAGGCGGCGATTACGGTACAAATGGCCGGCAGCATGGTTTTAAAACCATGGATCATCTGATCCATCATTTCATTGAAGGGCATCAGGCGCTGCGCCATGTACAGCGGCAGGGTCAGCACAAAAGTCAGGATCAGAGCGGGCCAGATCTCGGCTTCAAACCAGATACTAAAGCCCACCAGCATCGCCATCGGCAGTACAAAGTTAATCAGCTTGCCGTGCTTACGATCGGCATGCTCGAACTCTTCTTCCATCGCCTGCATGGCAAAATCATCGCCGGTATGGGTTTCCTGCTGCGGCGCATCCTGCTGGATGGCACCGCCACGGGCGGCCAGTTCGGCTTTTTTCATTGGGCCAATCAGTGGCACCACACCCAGGATCACCAGTGGCACCATGATCATCGCCAGCCAGGCGTACAGCATGTACGGAATGGCCGAGATGTAGGTCATAATACCGTTCGGATCGCTGTCTGGCGCTACGCCATTGGCCACCAGCAAGCCACCAAAGAACACCGCCCAGGTTGAAATTGGCACAATAACGCACATAGGTGCTGCGGTGGAGTCCACTACATAGGCCAGCATTTCACGCGACACTTTGAATTTATCGGTGATGCGCTTCATGGTTTCACCGACGGTTAGCGCATTGAGGTAATCGTCGATAAAGATCAGCATCCCCAGGAAGTAGGTCATCAGCAGCGAAGGCTTGCGGCCTTGGGCATACTGCTGAGCTACCCGGCCAAAGGCAAAGGCACCGCCGGTATGCACCAACAGAGCGATCAAGGCACCAAAACCGCCGACGACCAGGATCAGCCAGCCAATGGTTTCGTCCTGCATCACCCGTTCGGTGGTTTCGGCAAAGTTAAACAGACTTTCACTGGGAGAAATCAGCAGTAAACCAGCCACTGCGCCCATAATCAGCGCAAAAATAGGCCGTTTTAGCCAAATCGCAACAATCAATACCACCAGCGGCGGCAGCAAACTAATGGCACTGGGTTCAACCACAGCTGCTTCTATGGCAGCGGCCAGGGGATCAACAACCTCTTCTAACGCTTCTGCAGTGGTTTCTATGGACATAGGACGTCTCTCAATTTGATTCCGGCGGCCGGAAAAAGATCGAAAAAACCGTGAACTGGGGATGCAGGATCCAGAGCACGGAATGAAACCTTGCTCTTTCCAGTCACGGACTCTGAGAAACTGCAATTATCTCAAAAGCTAACCGGACTATCCTGCCAAGATCCAGCGCGAACTGCAATGAGTTGCGGGAAAAAGATGCAGCGCAAGTACAAGCTGGCCAAGGCCATTTTTTGCGCGGCAATCATAGCAAAAAAACACCGGCTGACAAGTGAAAATTTCTTGCCAAAACCGGTGTTTTTTTATGTCTAAAATCCTTAATAATTTGAATTGGTTAGCTGCCGATAACACCGCCATCTTCTTTGGTAATCACCACGGTGGCGGAGCGTGGGCGGGTGATGCCGCGATCCGGCCAGGTGCTGCTGAAGCTGTATGGCCCGGAGCCTTCGCCTGGGTGCTGGATATTAACGAACATGGTTTTGCAATCTGGCGTCATCACCACGCCGGTGACTTCACAGCCGACCGGGCCGACCAAAAAGCGTTTGATGGTATGGCTTTGCACATCAGCAGCCAGCATGGCGTTGTTGCCAAAAGGACCGCGGCTTAATTGAGAGCCGGACATATCGGTCTGGATCCACAGCAGGCCATTGGGGTCGAACCAGAGCCCATCGGGTGACGCGTGATGATTGTCATTGGTCAGCATCAGGCCATGGTCCGGAGTGCTGGTAAACACATCGCCACTGAACACAAAGATATCCCAGTCAAACCGCAGAGCATTGCCTTCACGCCAGCGGATAATATGGCCATTCTGGTTCCAAGCTCTTGGGTTGGCGGCATTGACCATCTCCGGCGGACGCTGGCTGTTGTTGGTCAGGGTAAAGTAGACTTCGCCGGTTGATGGATGCACCGCGCCCCATTCCGGCCGATCCATTGGGGTGGCGCCCATGATATCGGCGGCCAGCCGGGTATTCAGCAGCACATCGGCCTGGCTGTCAAAGATGTGGCCAGCGGCCAGTGCTTTGGCCTGAAATACCGGGTTATTGAAGTCGAGCGGCAGCCAGTCGCCGCTGCCATCGTCGTTGAAACGGGCAACAAAAAGCGTGCCTTCATCCAGCAAGTGTGGACCGGCAGTGGCTGGCTGGTAGGGCTTGGCAGAGACAAACTTATAAATGTATTCGTTGCGGGCATCATCGCCGGAGTAAGCCACCAGCGGTTTGCCGGCTTCGGCTTTGGCAAAAATAACGCCTTCGTGGGCAAAACGGCCCATGGCAGTGTGTTTAACGGGCGTGCTGTCCGGGTTAAACGGATCGATTTCCACAATCCAGCCAAAGGTATTGGGCTCATTGCGGTAGTCGTCGCGGGCCGTGGCGCCCAGCTTGCTGGCATTAAAACGGGCCAGTTGCGGATCTTGTGCTGCTGCGGTATCCCACTGGTTCCAGCTCATGCCGCGCTGGACGCTGTAGCGCTCATGCTCGCGTGGTTGCTCCCGGTCGTGACTGACAAAAAGTCCGGCCCAGTTCTCTTCGCAGGTCAGGTAGGTGCCCCAGGGCGTGACGCCATGCGCGCAGTTGTTTAAGGTGCCGCGGGTGCGGGTACCTTCCGGGCTGAATGGGGTGATCACCTTAGCATGACCACGCACCGGCCCGGTCAGCTCCATCAGGCTATTGCCGGTAATACGGCGGTTGTAGCGACTTTCTTGCACCAGCCCCCATTGCCGGTTGGGCCGTTGGCGGATATGGGCAACCGAAACACCATGGGCAGCGATTTCTTTGTGTACCTGCTCCACATCGCGTGGAGCCTGATTGCCACCAAACTGGTGCAGCATATTGGGATCGACGTATTCATGATTCATCACCAGCAAGCCTTCGCTTGAACTCTGGCCGCCTTGCTTTAAATCAATCGGGAAAAAGTGCATGCCATCGTGATGACTTCCCACTTGCTGCTCCTGATCGGCGGCGCTGTTGGTGGCATTGCGCCGAAATGCGGGAGCACCGGGCAGTAAGGGGGTACCCCAGGGCAAAAACACCTGGGTGCGGTAGCCTTCCGGCACAGACACTGTATCGGCCCGGCTGACCGGTACCGGGGTAAAGCCCAGTAAGCCAGACGCTTGCGGATTGATGGCGGCAGCCGTTTGTGCCGGGCTTGCCGCTGTGCTGCTACAACCAGCCAGTGGGCCTGCCAGGAAAGTCCCGACTGCGGCGGCCACACTGCCTTTTAAGAAGTTGCGTCGTGAATAGCGTTGCTCTGCCACGTCCTGAAATGGACGATTACCGGAAAAGTTTGCCAGCGGCTCTTCGCCGGATAAGTCAAATTGTTGGTGCTCGGTTGCCTTGGTCATAAACACTACCTGTTTTTAAATACAGAGGCGCAGTCTGAGCTGCGCTTAAAAACCATGGATGTTAGCGCCAGTCTATGACATTGCGATGACAATTGCAGTAACCCTGCAGTCTTTCGAAGAGCCTGGTGCCGCTGGTTGGCTTGATGGTGGCGGTGGGTATTTGAAATATTGCTGCTTAAGTGGAAAACGGCTGCTACTGTGCCAGTTGCTGTAACAGCCGCAGCCGTTGTTGCTCTTGTTCATCTGCCTGGTAGGGTTCGTTGCTTAGCTGGTGCAACGAAAAGGGCTCCAATCGGTACTCCGGCTCGGCCGCGTCGCCGTAACGGGCTGGCTCGCCCGGTGCCGGTGATAGCCGCTCCAGCTGAAACGTAGTGAGCCAGAAATGCTGGTCGGTGTCGGGCAGCACCGAGCGATGCGCTCTGAGCTGCAGGGTATTGCTACCTGCTTGCAGCGCTGCTCTGGCAGTGAGCACTGCTATCGGCTGGCGCTTCGCATCCAATAAATTGGCTTTTAGCCGGTAGTGACCGGCCAACTCTGCCTGCAATTGCACCGGGATCACCATATCGGCACCCTCGCCATAGCTGCTGTCAATGCCGGTGATTTGGGCAACCGGTGCGCTGATTTCAAAGCCGGTGCGCAGCAGCAGCGGCTCAGTGGTGCCATGCAGTTGCACCTCGGCGGTTACGCTGCCATCCCAGCTCTCCTTGCCGGATAGTTGCAACCGGAAACCATCCTGTGTCGGCTGCATGGCTTGCTCGGCTAGTTGCTCACCGGTCCATTCATGCAGCAAACGCAAGGTCGCCCCTTGCACCGAAATCCCCTGCAGCTGCAGATGGATTTCTATCGGCTCCGGGTAGATAAAGCGGTACTGGCTCGGGAACAGGCTGGCACTGGCGCCGTGTTTCAGGGGGACTGGCTGGGCAATAAATCGGTTCGGTTGCAGCAACTGGCTATCCGCACTGGTTAGTGGCCGTGAATAAGCCGGAATGGCAATCTCATCGGCGTAAGCACTGGCCAGCCATTGCAGTTGCTGCTGCAGTGGCGCTTGCTCAGGCTCAGTCTGGATGGTGCCGAGTTGCTCCGCAGGTGCCTGGCCTGCTGCCGCCGGCTTTGCTTTGGTCACTGCGGCAGGAGTAGCCGCAGTTGCTTTAGGTGCACTAGCCGCCGATGGCCACAGCCACCATGCCAACAACAGGCAGCTGAGGGTAGCAGCGGCCAGTAACAGAGCTTTGTTCAATCCAGTAACTCCTGATACACCAGCTCGGACAAACTGAACTGATCAGAGCCACGCACTACCCGGTAGGTGGAGCGGAATATCCACCAGCCCGAGCTGATATCATCGCTGTCAAAGCCATAGCCGGTTTGATCGGTAAAATTGACCGACGTATTGGCCAAGGTTACCTGACCCCGCTGACGGTCGGTCAGGATGCCATTGTGGCTGTAGTTATTGCTCATCAGCATCGGGTAGTGGTAGGGCATAAAGCTGGTGACAGGCTGGCTTTGCGTCGCCAGTTTGCCATCAAAGCCCAGCTGGCTGGCACAACTGGTAAAGGCGGCCACATTAGCAGCACCACAGCTGGAGTGGCTGGCAACCACGCCATCGTCGGTTCCGGGCAAGAACAAACCTGTGGTACCAAAGTAATCATTGCTGGCTGCTACCATGCGAATGCGTGGGATGCGCGCATCCGGAAAGGCGGCCAACTGACGGGCCGTATTCACGCGCAAATCATTCAATACGCCCAGATTACCCGGCGAAGGAATGTCACCGAGCCACAACGAGATGGCATAGCGCAGAGTGGCATCAATCCAACTGCCTCCGTTTGCAACATTAATGGCCAAATCGGCCAGTTCAGAGCCGCCGCCTGCTCCGGCAAAATCCAGCGTCGCTACAATATTCAGCGGCTGCAGACCGGCATTTTGGAGCCACAAGGCCTGGTTATCCAGAATGTAACGGGTGACTAAGTCGCCGGTCGAGTGGGTGACAAAGATGCAACCGCTCTGGCAAGTGCCTTGTTGCGATAATTGCCGCAACACCGGCCAGGCATAGTCGCTGATAATACGGCCGGTAATGCGCTCATGCGATGGCCAGTCGATACGGGCGCTGGCTTTGGGCAACCAGAACTCTTGCCAGTAGTTGGCACCATCCTGTTCTACAGCCGTTTGGTTTGGTCTGCTGGCGAGCTGGGCGGGTTGGAAACCGTGCACCAGTACAATGGGGTAGTCGCTGGCTTCGGCTGGGCTGTGCCAGAGCGTGGCCGCTAAAACAGCGGTGGAGAGTATGTATTTCATGCAAGCCTCTATCGTTTATTGTTGTTGTTCGATACTGCTTCCCTGAACAGGTGGTTTGATGTCCGACCTGTCTAATCTAGAGCAGCCAGCTCAGATTGCAAGGGCGCAAAGCCGGCGCCAAAGCCGCCAGGCGTGGGTGTTTAGCCTTGGTGTGTTTTAGTAAAAACGGAACAGCAAAGCGATGACAAAGGCTGCGGTTGGCTTGAATGCAGCGGGGCTGTTTAAAGTGATTGCTCGAAATTTTTTTACTTTTCTGCAATAAAAACGGCAGCCGAAGCTGCCGTTGTCTATGGGGGCAACCAGCTTTACAGCGCAGCGATTTCCTCAATCTGAGCTTCAAGCTTGCCAAGGCTGAGCTTTAGCTCGGCCTGTTTGGCTTTCTCTTTTTCCAGTACGGCTTCCGGTGCGTTGCTGACAAATTTCTCATTACTAAGCTTGCCATCCACCCGGGCCAGTTCCTGTTTGGCTTTTTCCAGCAGCTTGCCAAGACGCGCCAGTTCGGCGTCTTTGTCAATCAGGCCGGCCATCGGGATCAGCACATCCATAGCACCGACTTGCTGGGCGGCGCAGGGCGGGGCGGTGTCGGTGCTGCTGAGCACGGTAATGCTGTCGAGCTTGGCCATCACCTGCAGGAAGTTGCGGTTTTGCTCCAGCCGGCGCAATTCGTCGCTGCTGAGCTGACGCAGCAAAATCGACAGCGGCTTGCCGGGGGAGATATTCATCTCACCGCGGATGGTACGTACCGCCAGGATCACCTGCTTTAACCACTCCAAATCCTGCAGTGCCGTGTCGTTGACGTCATCCGCCTGATACTCCGGGTAGGGCTGCAGCATAATGCTGTCGCCCTGTACGCCAGCCAGCGGCGCGACTTGCTGCCAGATGGTTTCGGTCATAAAAGGCATAATAGGGTGCATTAAGCGCAGCAGGCTTTCCAGCACGGTGACCAGAGTGCGGCGGGTGCCACGCTGGGCGGCTTCGTCGCCTTGCTGCAGCACCGGCTTGGTCAGCTCCAGGTACCAGTCACAGAACTGGTTCCAGGTAAATTCGTACAAGGCACTGGCAGCTAAATCAAAGCGGTAATGGTCCATCGCCAGGCGCACGGTTTTGACCGTATGCTGGTACTGGGTCAGGATCCATTCATCCGCCAGCGACAGCGTCATAGCGCCGCCTTGCTGGCCACAATCCTGGCCCTCGGTGTTCATCAGCACATAGCGGCTGGCATTCCACAGCTTGTTGCAGAAATTGCGGTAGCCTTCCAGTCGCTTCATATCCCAGTTGATGTCCCGGCCGGTTGAGGCCAAAGCTGCCAGGGTGAAGCGCAGCGCATCGGTGCCACTTGCACTGATCCCGTCCGGGAACTGCGCCTGGGTTTGTTTGGCGATTTTCTCGGCCAGCTTAGGCTGCATCAGATTGCTGGTGCGTTTGGCCAGCAGGGCTTGCAAATCAATGCCGTCGATTAAGTCCAGCGGATCGATGACATTGCCTTTGGATTTGGACATCTTATCGCCGTTTTCATCACGAATAAGGCCAGTGACATAGACAGTTTTAAACGGCACCTGCGGCTTGCCTTGGTCGTCTTTTAACAGGTGCATCGTCATCATAATCATCCGGGCCACCCAGAAGAAGATGATGTCAAAGCCGGTCACCAGCACATCGGTTGGGTGAAAACGTGCCAGCTCCGGTGTTTGCTCCGGCCAGCCTAAGGTCGAGAAAGTCCAGAGGCCGGAACTGAACCAGGTATCCAGTACATCCTCGTCCTGACGCAGTGTTACACTGTCGTCCAGACCATGCTGGCTACGTACTTCCTGCTCGTTACGGCCAACATAGACCTTGCCACTGTCGTCGTACCAGGCCGGAATACGATGCCCCCACCACAGCTGACGGGAAATGCACCAGTCCTGGATATCGCGCATCCAGCTGTAGTACATGTTTTCGTACTGCTTGGGCACAAACTGAATGTCGCCGTTTTCTACCGCTTCGATGGCGGTTTTGGCCAAAGGTGCGGTGCGCACGTACCACTGATCGGTCAGCAGCGGTTCAATCACTACCCCGCTGCGATCGCCGTAGGGCAGGGTATTGGTAATGGCTTCGATTTTCTCCAGCAAACCAGCGGCATCAAAGGCGGCGACAATGGCTTTGCGGGCCACAAAGCGATCCAGCCCCTGGAACTCGGCCGGGATGGCTGCGCTAAGATCACTGTTGGCTTCGCCATTGCTGTGGAAGCATTCACCGGCAGGTAGAATGGTGGCATCCGTACTCAGCACATTGATCATCGGCAGCTGATGGCGCTTACCCACTTCGTAGTCATTAAAATCGTGCGCCGGGGTGATTTTGACGCAACCACTGCCTTTTTCCATATCGGCGTGGTCGTCGGCAATGATCGGAATGCGGCGATTGACCAGCGGCAGCAGCACTTCTTTGCCAATCAGCGCCTGATAGCGTGGATCGTCCGGGTTGACCGCCACGGCGGTATCACCCAACATGGTTTCCGGCCGCGTTGTTGCGACCACCAGATAATTTTTACCATCGGCAGTGACAGCGCCATCGGCCAGCGGGTAGCGCAGATGCCAGAACTGGCCTTGTTGATCTTTGTTTTCCACTTCCAGATCGGAGATGGCGGTGTGCAGCTTAGGATCCCAGTTCACCAGCCGCTTGCCACGGTAAATCAGATCGTCCTGATACAGCCGGACAAAAACTTCCTGCACCGCATTGGACAGACCTTCGTCCATAGTAAAGCGTTCACGCTGCCAGTCGACTGAGTTGCCCAGCCGGCGCATCTGATCGCTGATGGTGCCACCGGATTCGGCTTTCCACTGCCAGATTTTTTCAATAAAGGCATCACGGCCCAGCGCGTGGCGATCGGGCTGGCCTTCAGCGGCCAGTTTGCGTTCTACCACCATTTGAGTGGCGATACCGGCATGATCGGTACCCACCTGCCACAGGGTGTTTTTGCCCTGCATGCGCTGATAGCGGATTAAGGCATCCATAATGGTGTGCTGGAAGGCATGGCCCATATGCAGACTGCCGGTCACATTCGGCGGTGGGATCATGATGCAGTAGTTGTCCTGGCTGTCATCAACACCGGCTTTGAAGTAGCCTTTGCTTTCCCAGGCCTGGTACATGGCCTGCTCAATTTGACTTGGGTTAAAGGTTTTTTCCATCGGGTTACCTGCAAATCAGCTAGTGGACATCATTTCTGGGGTGATGCCAAGCTGACGATAGTGTTTATAGCGGGTTCTGGCTTCGGCTTTTAGTCGCTCGTCGACCGGAACAAATTCAATTACTTGCGCAAAGCGTCGGGCAAAATCCGGTACTTCACGGCTTAAATTAATCAGCAACTGCCGTTGCTGGCGCGGCGGCTGCCAGCTGATCTCAACCGGCGCGCCGCGGGCCGGGCCTTCACCCGGCAGATTGTGCGGAATAAAGCGCTCGGGCTCAAACTGCCACAGCCACTCATCCAGGGTAAGCGCATCCTGCTCATTGGCCGTCAGGATAAAAATACGCTGCTGCTGGCGGTAGGCCTCGGCGCACAGCTGGCAGGCCAGCTGCCAATGGGCTGGGATATCCGGGCTTGGTGCTTTGGCATCCTCCGCCAGCTGGTAAAAGCGTACTTGCATCTAGTCCTGATCCTGACCACAGCGGTGCAGCAGGTACTGGGTTAGCATCGGTACCGGACGACCGGTAGAACCTTTGTCTTTGCCGCCACTGCGCCAGGCGGTACCGGCAATATCCAGGTGCGCCCAGTGGAATTTGCGGGTAAAGCGCGACAGGAAGCAGGCGGCGGTAATGGTTCCGGCTGCACGGCCGCCCAGGTTGCTGAAGTCAGCAAAGGGGCTTTCCAGTTGCTCCTGATAATCATCCCACAGCGGCAAACGCCAGGCGCGATCACCACTGCTGTCCGAGGCATTCAGTAAATCGTGTGCCAGTGGGTTGTGGTTGCTGAGCAGGCCGGTGGCGTGCTTACCAAGGGCTACGATGCAGGCGCCGGTTAAGGTGGCCACATCAATCACCACATCCGGGTCAAAGCGCTCGACATAGGTCAGCGCATCGCACAGCACCAGCCGGCCTTCGGCATCGGTATTCAGTACTTCGACGGTTTGGCCAGACATGGTGGTCAGAATATCGCCCGGGCGGTAAGCATTGGCATCCGGCATGTTTTCTGCAGCAGCCAAAACGCCAATCACATTCAGTGGCAGTTCCAGCTCGCACAGGGACTTCATCGCACCCAGCACGGCCGCAGCGCCGCCCATATCGTATTTCATTTCGTCCATGCCATCGCCTGGCTTGATGCTGATACCACCGGAGTCGAAGGTTAGGCCTTTACCTACCAGCACGATGGGGGCGGCATTGTCGGCACCGCCCTGGTAGCGCATCACTGTCATACGCGGCTCATTGACCGAGCCTTTACCCACCGCCAGGTAGGCATTCATGCCAAGCTCAGTCAGCTCGCTTGGGCCAAGTACCTCAACCTGCAATTTACTGTGCTGCGAGGCTAACTGCTGGCTTTGCTCGGCCAGGTAGATTGGTGTGCAAATATTGGGTGGCATGTTGCCGACGTCTTTGCACAGTTTGGCGCCAGATGCGACTGCCAGGCCATGTTCGACGGCTTTTTCGCCCAAGGCCAGATCGCGTCGGGTTGGCACATTAAACACAATTTTACGCAGCGGACGGCGGGTTTCGTCTTTTTTGCTTTTTAGCTGATCGAATACATAGAGTGAGTCTTGGGCGCTTTCTACCGCATGGCGCACTTTCCAGTAGATATCACGGCCTTTGACATGCAGTTCGGATAAAAAGCACACCGCTTCCATCGAGCCGGTTTCGTTCAGGGTGCTGATGGTTTTGGCAATGATTTGCTTGTATTGGCGCTCGTCCAGCTCACGCTCTTTGCCACAGCCAACCAGCAATACCCGCTCGCTCAGCACATTGGGCACATGATGCAGCAGCAGCATTTGGCCTGGCTTGCCTTCCAGATCGCCCCGTCGCAACAGGTTGCTGATGTAGCCTTCGCTGATCTTATCCAATTGCTCGGCAACGGCAGACAAACGGCGTGGTTCATAGACACCGACTACAATGCAGGCACTGCGTTGTTTTTCCGGGCTGCCACTTTTTACACTGAACTCCATGTTGACTCCTGGTTCTAACTGGACCGACGTAAAGCAACCACAGCCATGAAAAATGCAGACTGGGTAAGAAAACGCTCGGATTTTGTGGCGCTTTCGTCGATAATAATTGTGATAAACACCAAGTTTACTCAAAAACGGCCGAGGTTTCAGCAAAAAGACCGGTTTTCAGGGGGCATTTTTTGATTATTTTCCGTTATCTGATTGGAGAAGTAGCCAAGTCGCAGTTGGCCGTTTTTCTAATCCTGATGACCATCATCATGAGTCAGCGCTTTGTGCGCATCTTAGCGGACGCTTCCGAAGGCGATTTGCCGGCGCAATTGGTATTCACCATGGTCGGGCTGAAGCTACCGCAATTGGCACTGATTATCCTGCCACTCAGTGCCTTTTTGGGCATTTTCATTGCGCTTGGTCGTATTTACGCCGACAGCGAGATGACGGTATTGCATGCTACTGGCTTAAGTGAACGGCGCATCAGCGCTTTTGTGCTGAGCTGGTCGTTGCTGTTGGCGGTGGCTGCGGCTTGGGTCAGCATGGCACTGAGCCCCTGGTCGATGGAACGTGAATACGAAGTGCTGGAGCGGGTGGAAAGCGATGTTGGTCTTTACTCACTGGTGCCGGGCCGTTTCCAGCAAACCTCCAATGAGCGGGCTGTACTGTTTGTGCATGATATTGCCCGTGGCAGTGGCGAGTTGTCGCGGGTTTTTGTGGCGCAAAGCGACATCCGAGATGGCAAGCCGTATCATTCCATTGTCTATGCACAAAGCGGCGCGGTGCAGGAAGATGCCAGCGGTGCCCAGATGCTGGTGCTGGAGCAAGGTCGTCGTTATGCTGGCCAACTGCAGTCACCGCCCTTTGAAGTGATCGAATTTGGCCGCTACCAACTGCAAATCCGTGAGCAGGAAGTCGAGCATCGCCGTAGAAAACTCAGTAGCCTGACCACGCCTCAACTGCTGCAACAATTGGACGATCCAGAGGCCATGGCCGAATGGCACTGGCGGATTGCAATTCCACTGTCGATTGTACTGCTGGCACTGATTGCAGTGCCGCTTAGCCGGGTGAATCCGCGCCAGGGTAAATTTGGTAAGTTACTGCCTGCCCTTGGGCTTTACCTGGGGTATTACATGCTGCTCATTATCACCCGTTCGGCACTGGAAAATGGCCAACTGCCCGGTTGGCTTGGTATGTGGTGGATCCATCTGAGTGCTTTAGTGATGGGGCTGGCGCTGATGGCACAGCAGCATCCGCTGGTGCGACGCTGGCAGCGCCAACTGCGGGGGGCCAGTGCATGATTCGTATTCTGGATGTGTACCTGGGCAAAACCATTCTGGCCACCACCGCCCTGACGCTGGTGGTACTGATGATCTTGTCCAGTTTATTTCGCTTTTTGGATCAGTTACGCGCCATTGGCCGGGGCAACTACGATACGTTGCATGCCGTGCTGTTTAGCTTGTACAGCATGCCGGGCGATCTGGTGATGTTCTTTCCAATGGCCGCCCTGATTGGTGGTTTGGTTGGGTTGGGGCTGTTGGCCAGCAACAGCGAGCTGGTGGTGATGCAAGCCGCCGGTTTATCCAGGCTCAATATCATCAATTCGGTGATGAAAACTGCGGTATTGATGATGCTGGTGGTGATGGCCGTGGCTGAATGGGGGGCACCTGCCACCGATCGGGCGGCACGGGAACTGCGGATTAAAGCCATCTCCGGCGGTAATCTATTTGCGGTGCAGCAGGGTATTTGGGCCAAAGATGGTGATGATTTTGTCAATATCAAGGAAGTCAAAGACAGTGGTGATCTGGCCGGGGTGGCAATTTATGAGTTTAGCGATGAGCTGAAACTGGAAGCCATTATTTATGCCGAGACGGCACGTTTCCGGCAGGATGTCTGGGTGCTGAGCCGGGTTAGCCGTCTGCATTTTCATAGTGATAGGATAGAGCGGCATCAATGGCAGGAGCAGCGCTGGCGCTCGACCTTAACGCCGGACAAATTGGGGGTGGTGACCATCAAACCCGAAATGTTGTCGTTGCGGGGCTTAAGTGACTACCTGGATTACCTGCGAGCCAATCAGCAGGATACCAGCCGCTACGAGTTGGCATACTGGCGCAAGTTAACCCAGCCGATTACCATTATCGCGATGCTGTTGATGGCGTTGTCCTTTATTTTCGGGCCACTGCGCAGCGTGACCATGGCAGCCCGGGGCATTATGGGGGTACTGACCGGTTTTGCCTTTTACATGAGCAACGAAGTCTTTGGCCCGGTGGCGCTGGTGTACCAGATGCCGCCCTTGCTCGGTGCCGTGCTGCCAAGCATGCTGTTTATCGTGCTGGCAATTTACCTGATGCGCAAAAAGGTATGAGCCGCTGCGGCATTGCGACGGCTTTATTCAACACTGTCAGCGCGCTGTTTTGTACAAATTTAGCTGCTTGCTCTGCTCTTTGCTGATCAGCACCATCTGGGTGTTGGTCAGTTGATCCTGCAGCGCCAAACCTTTACCCCAGCGCAGAAAAAGCCAAAAGTTACCAAGGCCAGCCAAAGCCAGCAAGGCCCGAAGTATGGCTTGTGCAGGCGTCAGTTGCTGGCCGTTTTGCTGCAGCAGCAGCAAGCGCCAGGCTTTCATGCCCAGTGTTTGGCCGGCCCGCAACCAGAAGTACGCATAAAAGCCGACACCGGCCGATAATAAGTACAGCAAATAGAGCCAGCGCTGCAGGCCCTGACCAAAAAATGCAGCGGTGTCTTCATAAGCCGATAAATCCAGCAAACCGATTTTTTCCAGCCCAATCACCAGAGCAAAGGCCAGGCCGGCAGCGGCCATAATTACAGCACACAGCACCAGTACATCGTAAATAATGGCGGCTAAACGACGGGCAAAACCTGCCCTTGGCGCATTTTCAAACATGCAGTTTCTCACCTTTGTTGAATGCGCCCGAGTGTAGCATAGCCGCTCTGGCTGCGAAATCTGTTCATGGTTGTGCAGTTCTTTCGGCGCGTTTTAGGCGCCGGCGAAAGGCATACAGCAGCAAGGCCACGCTGCTGATCACCAGCGGCAGACTCAGACTGTGCCACAGCTCGCTATTCAGCTCAGGCCACCAATACTGCAAAGCCCGAATGCCATGCTGGCAGAGCTGCATGGCGTAATAACTGATGGCCACCACCGACAAGCCTTCCACCATATGCTGCAGCTTCAGTTGCAGCCGGGCGCGCTGATCCATCGATGCCAACAAGCGCTGGTTTTGCTGTTCCAGTTTCAGGCTGATGCGGGTGCGCAGCAACTCGGTGCAGCGGCCGAGCCGGTTGGACAGGCCTTGCTGGCGAAACAACACCGACTCGCTGGTACGAAAAGCCGGCGTTAGTCTGCGCTCGGTAAAATCCTGCAGCGACAGCAAGCCATCAATCGGCGTTTCATTCAGGCTTTTGATCCGATCCAGCGCCAGTTGGTAGTAAGCGGCACTGGCTTGCAGCCGTGAGCTGTTTTCGGCAATCAGATGTTCGGTCTGCGCCGCCATCCGGGTTAGTTCGGCCAGCAGGGACTCATCATGCTGTTCGGCTTGTTCAATGCGCTGGGTGATGTAGGACAGCTGCTGCTCCAGCGTATTGAGTTGCGTGATGGCTTTGCGGGCCAGTGGCCAGCCCAGCAGGGAGAGCTTGCGGTAATTGCCCAAATCAAACAGTTGCTGCACCAAGCGGCCAAGCTGAGCCGGGCTTAAGCCGCGATCCTGCATCAGCATCCTGCCAGCGCCTTCAGCATGCTTTTGAAAGTCGGTCCAGATACGGGCTTTTTGCTCAGCCAGATAACTGCTGATGCAATGATCCGGGTTGAACATCGCCGCAATGTCCTGCTCTTGGGAGGTGCTGTCTGTCGCCAACACACTGAGCTGGATCACCCGAAATACCTGGCCGGGAAAGGGCTCCAGCCAGTCTTTGGCGGGCAGGAAATCCAGTGGATCATCAAAGAGCTCAGTACCACTGCCCGGTTGAATAAAGGTATAGCTGGAAAACTCACCATGCTTTTCCCAGCGCAAAATCGCGCCGTACAAGGAAAGATTCAAATCGTTGTCGGTTTCTTTCAGTTGCGCTCCTTGTTGTGCAGCCAATTGCTGCATCTGCGAAAACTCGGTACTGCGGCTGCTCGGGCTGACGGTCAATACAAACTGACACAGCCGACAAGGCGCCTGCAGAGCGGGAAAAGTGCGTTGGCGCAGCTCCTGATCCAGTAAGTCGCGCTGCGGATGGTTGCGTTGTTGGAATCGGCTCATGTTCAACTCCTTTGGTTGTGCAGTTAGCAGGCAGCAGCTTGCGTGCCAGCCGTAAGATCATGGAGCAGTCAGGGAGTCTAAGGTATTGAGCATGCTTATTTTATGAATGAAATAAGACTGTTTATAGTGCCGACATGGCGAGGTGTTTGTTGTGGTGGTGTTTCAGCAGGGGGCAATTTGAGCCGCTTTAGTGCAGTGACGTGGGTTTATCTGTATTTTGTACAGGCTCATCGCGGCGAAAGCCTATGACCCGTACCAGCTCGATATCAAAAATCAGCAGGCTAAAAGGTGGAATTCCCGGCACTGATTGGGCACCATACGCCAGCTGGGGTGGAACATGCAGCCGGGCCGTGCCACCTTCACGCATCCGTTTTAAGCCTTCCTGCCAACCTGGGATCACCTGGTTTAGAATAAACTCGATTGGCTCATCCGGTGGTAGCTGTGCATCGAAGGTCTCGCCGTTTAGCAGCCGGCCATGGTAATACACCTGCACCGAGCTAAGAGCTGATGGCCGAGCGCCTGTGCCTTCGGTAATTTGCTGAAAACCCAGCCCGGAAGGCAATACTTCCACCTCGGGGTGCGCCAGCATGGCTTCATGATGCTCTTGATTCCGCTCACGCTGCTCTGCCGCAGTCCAGCTATCGGCATGGGCGGGTACCAGACTCACAAGCAGTAGAGTGAAAACAAACAAGTAGCAACAACGCAGCATAAAGAGATCCGATGGTGATTTTCAGGAAGTATACCTCAAAGGGTAAGCTCGGTATCCAACAATTGATAGCCCTGATTACGGATGGTGTGAAGCGGTAGCACTTTGCCAGAAGTCTGTTGTACTTTTTGGCGAAGGCGGCAGATCAGGGTATCCAGCCTGCTGTAACTGGCGTCTGCTGACAGGTAAGGTGCCAACTCCTGAAACAATTCTGCCTTCCGCTGTTTGCCCTGCTGCAGTGCAATCAATACCTGAAGCTCGCTGTGGCTCAGAGGGATAAGCTGGCCTTGGGGGCAGATGAGTTGGCGCCGCTGGCCATCGAGTCGCCAGGTGTTTATTGAGGTTCCTTGCAAACGTTGCTGCAGTTGTTGCAGCAACGCCAGCAATTCTGGCAAGTAGACGGGCTTTACCAAATAGGCATCGGCACCCTGTTGCATGGCCGAAGCGCGCTGCTGTGGCTGACCACGGGCACTGACCACCACGATACCCAGCGACAGGCCATGCTGTGCCCTGAGGCTAGTTAATTGCTGCAAACCATCGCCATCGGGTAGGGTCAGATCAAGCAAAACAACCTGATACTGGCTTTGCTGTAGTTTTTCGTTCATGCTGGCGAGGGTGTCGGCAGCATCGGCCTGATAGCCGTGTACCTGCAAGTAATCGACCAGCTCCAACTGTAAATCCGGGTGATCTTCTGTGACCAGTATACGCATGCTGTTTATTCTATGGATGTTGGCTGCAACAGCGGCTGCGGATGACTTTGCGTCAACCTCTGCAACAGCGACAGACTCTTATTCTGGCACACTCATCAGCAGCTTGCCAACGGGGCGCTGGGTGTTAAGCACTGCCGGGCAGTGGCTGCCAGAGCAATTACTTGCCACCCCCGCCAGCTTGCCGAACTCACTGCAGGGGCAGTCATTGTCCTTTGGTTACACCAACAAAGAGCTATGGCTTTGGTTTGAGCTTGCGCAACAGCCTGAACAAGTGCTGTTTTTGCAGCTGGGCTCCAGTTTTTTGGACCAGGTGGATTTATTTTATCTGGATAGCCAGGGACAGCTGGTACAGCAGCAAAGCGGCGATCATATTCCTTTTTTTCAGCGCCCGGTGCTCAGCCGTAGCCTGGTTTTGCGTTTAAAGGATGTGGAGCAAGAGCGAATCGTTGCCTACCTGTTGCGAGTAACAACCGGCAGCGCCATGACGCTGCGGCCGCAGCTGCAGTCACCGGGCGATCTTTTAGTGCAAGAAAAAAACAGCACCTTGCTGTACGGCATTTTGTTTGGTTTAAGCCTGCTCGCTGCCGTGTTGGCCTTGATCAGTTGGGGCTGGACGCGCCAATCAGCTTTTTTAACCGCTGCAGCGTACAGTTTGGTGTTTGCATGGTTTCATTTCACCATCAATGGCTTTGATCAGCAGTATTTGTATCCACAGTTGCCGGCTTTATCGGATCGCATGATAGGTGTCAGTGCTTTTTTGTTTGCGGCTTTGTTGCTGCAACTGGTTCGGCAATTTACACCGATCCGACAGTTCTTTCCCCGCCTGGATCAGGCCATGCTGTGGTTGTTGTGCGCGCATCTGGCCGGTGCCTTGGCTTCCTTAGTGGGTGCTTATCCGTTGCTGGCACCCTGGCTGATGCTATCGGGTCTGTTGCAGATGGCGGTGATTTTGGCGGTGATGCTGCCGCTGATCAAACACGATAAGCCGGTCCCCTTGCTTTTTTTTGCGATGCTACTGCCTGGTTGGCTTGCTTTAATTTTACAGGTGATCCGCAATCTGGGGGGCTTACCCTACAATTTCTGGACATCCCATTTGTGGGCTTTATCGACCATGCTGCAAGTGGTGTTTCTGATGCTGGTGCTGTTGGTGGTGCTGAACCGCGAGCAACAGCGCTTAAGGCAGCAACTGGAAGAAAACAGCGCACTGCAGCGCTTTTATCAATTGATGGCGCACGAGCTGCGAACGCCTCTGGCGGTGATTAGTTCTGCCTTAACCAACCTGCAATGGCAAACCAGTACTGTGCCGGAGGCTAAACCCCGTATTGAGCGGGCGCGGATGGCGGTGGCGCGGCTTAATAACCTGGTGGATAACGCCCTGGCAGAAGATCGCTTGCACTTGCTTGAGCAAGGCCTGCAGTTGGAGCCTGTGGTTTTAGTGGATTGGTTGGCTGAGTTGCAGAGCCTGTGCTTGCTTACAGACAAGCATCAGTTGGTAATCCCTTCCTTAGCGCCCGACGCGACGGTCTGGTTTGATAAACAGTGGCTGACCCTGGCGGTACTGAATCTGCTGGATAATGCCGTGAAGTACTCACCGACCGGTGGCACCATTGAGCTGGAGATAACTCTAAGCAGTGAGCACTGGACTTTGGCGGTGCACGATCAGGGCAGCGGCGTTGCCACCGCCGATATCCCACAGCTGTTTCAGCGCGGCTTTCGGGCCAGACCGCACCGTGCTATCAGTGGCCTTGGCCTGGGGCTGCATCTGGTGGCGATGGTGGTGCAAACGCATGGAGGTAAAGTCTGGTACCAATCCAAAACCCTGGGCAGTAGCTTTTGCCTGCAGCTGCCTGTGAGGCCAACGGCATAACAGTGCCACACCAACGCATTCTCCATTTTGGGTAAAATGTAAGAAACGGTAAGGTTTCAATGCTTGCCTATCTTGGATTCGTACAGCCATACTCCTATCTGGTTAGTATATTGTGCAGCTCATTATTGAAATCACGGCTTAAGCTTATGAACTAGCGGGTTAATTTTCTTTTTAAAAGCATTTGGTACCTAGCTTGTTTAGCTGTTTTAGGTGGAGTTTTCTTGTGACTGTCAGTGCAGTTTAAGCAGGAGTCTTAGTATGCGTGTGTTCGATATCTTCAAGTTTAATAAGAGCTTACGTTGGGGCGCTTTATGCAGTCTGCTCTTTTGCATCTCTACCTTGCTGAATGCGACTGAATTCACATTCGCCCCGAATCAAGCTGCTAACTTTTGTAATACAACTCCAGCATCTGATCTTCAAGCCTTAGCCAGGCATACTTCAAACTGGACGTCTTGCGTCACCTCTGCGGAAGGGGAACTGACGAGTGATAATACTTTTACAGGACACTATCAGTTTGTGATTAGAGCTAACCCATTTCCAACAAATCGACGAGTTACGCAGCTGAGCTTTAATAATGCATCCGGGGCTACCCGCACGGTTACTGTGACCGGAACTGATGCCAGCAATGCTCCATTACCTGTAACTGAGACTTTTGACGTACCGACCGGAGTACATACCATCGATCTTGCAGAAAGCTTCACAGGTTTTCGTCAGCTAACCATACAATTTTCTGATGTAAACCTAACGACATTTTATTTACGGGGCTTTACAGCGCCTACACTCGTAAATGGTAGTTGCGGTAGTGCCAATGGCATACCAAGAATGGATGAACCCTCTAGTAATTTGTGCAGTGCTGGCATACCCAGCAGTGTTGTATCTGATGTGGCAGCCTATACTTGGAGTTGTGCCGGTACAGGCGGTGGATCTTCAGATAACTGCCTGGCCCCCCGGCTATACAGTATTACTTTTGCAACTGCTGGCGGTTCAGCCGTACCCCAAATGAATTTGGAAGTGAACTCAGTCATTGTCGAGCCAGCTGCACCAGTCCGGGAAGGATTTAGTTTTCTTGAATGGAGCCCAGCCTTACCGGTCATAATGCCTGCAGAGAATGTTGTTGTGACCGCCCAGTGGGCGATTAATCAGTACAGTATTAGCTTTAACAGCGCCGGTGGTTCAGTTGTTGCAGGTGCTAGCTACGACTTTGGCGCCCCAGTCACCTCTCCTGAAGCACCGACGCGAGCCGGCTTTACCTTTGCTGGTTGGAACCCGGAGCTGCCTATGACCATGCCAGCGAGCAATGTCAGTGTGACGGCACAGTGGACGGTGAATCAATACAGCATCAGCTTTGACAGTGCCGGTGGCTCCGCCGTTCCGGCTATCACGGCCGACTTTGGCGCGGCCATCACGGCCCCGGCTGAGCCCACCCGTGCAGGCTTTACCTTTATTGGCTGGACGCCTGCGTTACCAGCAACCATGCCAGCAACAAGCCAGACGCATACCGCACAATGGGCTCAAGCCAGCTTTACGGTAACTGCCAGCTTAATTGGCGAAGGCAGTATCACGCCAGCGAGCCAGCAAGTGAATGCTGGTCAGAGCGCTAGCTTTGTTTTGAGTGTGTCAGACGATAGTTTTGTCCAGATTCAAAGCGATTGTGCCGCAAGTCGCAGCGGTAACACCATCGTGACCGCGGCAATTAAAGGTGCTTGTACTATTACCCTAACGGTGCACCCGGCGGTGCAAAGCGAGGTGGAAGATAGCAGTCCGGCAAGCAGTCTGGAGGCGCGTCGTTTTAGGCTGAGTGAGGGCGCAGGCGAGCAGGTATTGACCGCCTTGCAACAAACCCGCAGTGGCACAGCCGAGTGGCTGGATATCACCGAAGCCGACACCTTGTTGAGCCTGCAGGATGATGGCAGTTATCTGTTTAGTGCAGAGCGCACCGGTCGTTACACCTTTGAGTTCACCGATAGCGTTTCGGGAGAGCAAGTGAGCGTCAGCTTTGATGTCCTGCCTTACATTGCTTTTACTGCCAGCAGCCAGCCGGTGCAGCAAGATGTGGCGGCGCGAGCGCGTGTCTGGCTCAGCGACGAGCCGATTGACTACCCGGTGCGAGTTACGATCAAAGGCGAACAGGTGCTACTGGATAATAGTCACCTTGAGTTGATGGCGGCAGATAAACGACGTCGGGCATTTATGGTGACTGCTACCGCGACCAGTGATGGCGAGTTAACACTGTTAAGCGATGGCCTGGAACAAGCCTTGCTGGGATCGCCTCATCGTCAGCGGCTGGCTGTACAGCCAGAACAGCCAGCGCTGGTGTTGCAGGCAAGTGTTACCCAAGATGCTACAGAAGGTTTTGTCATCCAGCAAAGTGGTGGTTTGGTTGAGCTGGTAGCAACCGAGCTCAATGGCGTGGCGGCTGAGTACAGCTGGCAAGCAGCGGAGTTTGAGTTGAGCGCCAATGGCGCAACGGCAAGCTTTGACCCGGCAGGCCTTGCCTTAGGGCGCTACTATGTGCAATTAACTGCAGCAGCCGGACAGCAACAAGGCGAGTTGGAGTTGGCTTTGAATGTGGTGGCGGATTGCCCGGTAGCGGATTGCAGCAACAGTGGTGTGAGTGGCATTCCGGCCAGCCAGAATCCACAAGCTGGCGTGCCACATCGTTTGCCACTCTGCCCGCAAGGCAGTGGCAGTAGCCGGGTGGCTCAATGTATCGGGCAACCAGGGCTTTTTGTCGAAGTACCGAACCAGTATCAGCTGACACTGGGTTTGTTCAGTGAGCAGCAATCCTGGCAAAGTGGTCAGTTCGGCGTGGCTCTGAATGAGGCAAGCTTGTTCGATACCGGCTACCAGCAGCTGGGCTTCCTGGTGAATATGGATGTGATTGGTTTGGAAAGTCCCGGTGAGTCGGTGCCGGTGGCTATTCCTATGCCTGCCGGGCAAGGCATTCCAGCGGGAGCCGTATGGCGCAAACTGGTGAGTTTCGTTTGGCAGGATTTTGTTGAAGACGACAACAACCAGATTGACAGTGCACCACGCAATGCGCTGGGCAATTGCCCAGGGGTATCGTCCGATGCATGGCGCTCGGGTCTGAACGAAGGCGATGCCTGCGTACGGTTAACCATTGAAGACGGTGGTCCGAATGACGACGATGGTCGTGCCAATGGTGTGATCCGCGATCCAGGTGTGCTGGCGCTGCAGCAAACGGCTACAATTTCTTTTGACAGTGCCGGTGGCAGTGCGGTAGCCAGCATCACAGGTCTGGTAGGTAGTGCCCTGACGCCACCTGCAGCTCCAAGCCGGGAAGGTTACACCTTCACCGGTTGGCAGCCCGCCTTCCCGGAGACAATGCCGGAAGACGATGTGCAACTCACTGCTCAATGGCAAATCAATCAGTATATGATTCGCTTCGATGTGGCCGGTGGTCAGGCCATCAATGATCTGGTGCTGGATTTTGGGGCTGCAATCAATGCACCGACACCAACCCGAACTGGCTATACCTTTAGCGGCTGGTCACCGGCACTGCCTGCAACCATGCCTGCCAATGATTTGCAGGCGACGGCGCAATGGCAACCGAGCAGTGCGACGGTGACGTCTAAAGGTGGAAGCCTCGGCGTGCTTAGCGCACTGGTGCTGGCAATGCTGGTGGTGTTCCGCCGCATGCGCTCCAACAAAGCACGGCGTAACGTGCAGCTTAGGATGCTGTGTGTCAGCGCACTGTTTTTGCCCATGCTGGTCTGGGCAGATGGTTGGTACCTTGGGTTGCAGGGCGGAGTGGCGAATAGCCATAGCTCGGGCAACCTGGCCGGTGCGGTGCAGCGCAAGTTGAATGATGCGGGCATATCCGGAACTGTGACACAGCAGTCGAACTCGGATACCGCTTACCGTCTGTTTGCTGGCTATCAGTTCAATGACTGGCTATCGGCAGAGTTAGGGTGGCTGGATTTAGGCGAAGCGAAGCTGCATTACGATGGTTTGCCGGTGAATCAACCGCAAGCGACACTCAAGGCCCAACCGCAACGTGGCCGTGGTGCAGAGCTGAGCCTGGTTGGGCAGCTGGTGTTGGATGATCACTGGCAACCGTATGTTCGTTTGGCTTTGTTTGATAATCGCAGTCGCTATCTGTTCTCAGGCACTGCTGCACAAGGACCTGAGCGGAAAAGTGGTATACGGTTAGGAGCAGAGCTTGGTATTGGGTATCAGCTAAATAGCCAACTGCAGCTGCGTGCAGCTGCTGCCCACTATGATACTGAAAACTTCAGTACTCGTTTGTTTAGCCTGGGTTTGCGTTATTCTTTCTGAGTGCGATAAACCAGTTGTGGGGGCATGTCACTGTGCCTGCCCCCATGCATCCGTTTAGCAGCTGGTCTCGAGCAATCGTTAAGCATGGCAACTGAATGCCCGCTGTTGGAGGCCGTGCTCAGATGGTTGAGAGCAAAATGCTGGTCTCACTGCTTAAAATGCCGTCTATCTCACGTACCTGGCGCAGCACATCATCAAAGGCTGGTAAATTAGCGGCCTGAATTTCAGCCACCAGATCCCAGGCACCATTGGTGGTGTGTAAGCGGGTCAACTCAGGGATCCCTTGCAATTTCTTGATCACCTGAGATGTTGATTTGCCGACCACTTCAATCATCATCACTGCCCGCACTGTCCCGGCTTCGAGTTGCTGATGCACCCGCACGGTAAAACCAATAATAGCGCCTGATGAAACCAGGCGATCCAGCCGGTTCTGAATGGTACCTCTGGATACCTTCAGGGTTTCGGCCAGGGTGGAGACAGCTGCCCGACCATCTTTTCTCAGTTCTGCAATGAGGGCATTGTCCAGCGAGTCATAACGATATGGTTGCATCAGAAAACCTCTGCGGGTATTACTTTTGTCTAAGTACACCTGGCAAATAGATAAAATATGCTGCAAAAATTGTAATTTTTTGCCATTTTGTCTGACAGCTGAACTGAATACAATAGCGAAGTTTCCTGGCTTACCATGGTTTATTGAAAAGGAAAAGTATGCAGTCATTGATGTTGTCAGCGAAGCAGGTGATGCCTGATGCGTAACTCTGTGCAGGCCCCAGCTGCTGTGGTGATGGTACGGCCCCATCATTTTTGTTCAAACCCGCAGACCATGCGGGACAATGCTTATCAAACCCGCGATAGTCACCACGATGTCAAACAGCAGGCGTATGCGGAAGTCAGTGCCGCAGCCAGCCTGCTGGAGCGGCATGGCGTGCTGGTGCATTTATTTGAGGATGAGCAGCAGATAACACCAGACTCGGTGTTTCCAAACAACTGGTTTTCTACCCATGCCGATGGCCGGGTAGTGATTTACCCGATGTTTGTTGAAAACCGTCGGCTGGAGGTTCGACCGGACATCATTGAGCTGCTAAAGGCGAAGTATCAGGTAACCGAAGTGGTTGATTATTCGGGGTTGGTACAACAGCAGCTGTTTCTGGAAGGGACCGGTTCACTGGTGATTGATCACATCAATCGCCTGGCTTTTGCCGCTGTGTCAAAACGCACCAGCCCGGCTTTGGTGAGCACGGTATGTCAGCAGCTTAACCTTAAGCCGGTGATTTTCAATGCCTTTGATCAGCAGGGGGTGGCGGTGTACCACACCAATGTGATGATGTGTGTGGCAAGCCAGTTTGTGCTTATTTGCCTGCAGATGGTGCCTGAGCCAGAGCGTACCGAACTGCTGGCCTATTTTCGGCAAAGTGGCCGTGAGGTGATTGATCTAAGCTATCAGCAGATCCAATCGTTTTGCGCCAATGCCATTGAACTCACCGGCAGCCATGGCCCTTTGCTGGTCTTATCCGAAACCGCATGCAACGCCTTCACGGCCAAACAAATACAGCGCATGGAACAAAGTGTCACATTGGTGCCTATTCAGGTGCCAACCATTGAATCGGCTGGTGGTTCAGCGCGCTGTATGATTGCGGGGATTCATTTGCCGCCAGCCCTCGCCTAAGCTTACAGGCAGGATTTTGGGTGTTAGGGCTGCAGCAGCCTGGGCCTGCGCTACTCACTTTGAGCGCAGGCAATGAGCGGCAACTCGAGGGCGTTTAGCCGGTGCGCTAGTCTGGGACGGATCTCTGGGGCCAAACAACCAATTTGATAAACCAGCAGCTGCAGTTTATCGCGCAGCAGCTGATCTTGCTGCAGTAAAGGTTTTACCTGCCGCCAGCTGGCATCGGCCCACAGAATGGTCCAAAGCTCGGCTTTGTCTTCTTCCAGACCGCTCATGGCATAACGGTTGATAAAGCCCTGCCTGGGATGGGAGAAAGCCGCATCCTCGCTGGCTCTGGCGTAGGCCCCGCCTTTGCCGTAGCGAAAATCATCCGGTTTTAGTGGCAACCAGAGTGGATCGCGGTAATAGGCCGAGCCATACAGCTGTTCTTCCAACATATGGTAAAACTCGTGGTGCAGCACATGGCGGTTGAAGGCCATATCGGGGTGACTAATGTCGTAAATCAGCACTTCGTGCACATAGTCCGGCACCGCCAATCTGGGCTGGCCGGCGACCGACAGATTGCGCACCAGCAGGATCTGCTGCAGCCCGGACAGCTCAAGCAGCTCGGTTGGGTATTTGCCCAACTCCTGCTTGAGCATGCGTAGGTAGGGCAAGAGATCCGGATCATGTAACGAGACCGCATCGAACTGCAACGCCCAGGGCGCCAGCTGCACTTGCTGGTGGTTCAGCGTTAGCTGTACACGAAAACCTTGATTGAACTGCTGCACGGCTTCAGCGGTGGGGGGCAGCAGCGCTGGTGTAGGAGGCTCAGGTAACTGGCTGCAATGGCTTAGCAGGGTGCACAGCAGCAGCGCGACTATCAGCCGGATACCAGGGTTCATCCATGGGACCATTCGGTTGGTTTGAACAGGTGCTGCGCACTGCGGCTGATGGCCAGTGGCTTATTGCCACCTTTCATCCAGGCTTGCATTTGCTCTGAGTCCAGGGTTTTCACATGATCCAGTTGCTGAATATTGATCAGGGTGCTGCGGTGAATACGCCAAAACAATTGCGGATCCAGCTGTTTCTCCAGCTCTTTGAGCGGTGTACGCACCACAAATTCGCGCTCGGTGGTCACCACTTCGACGTAACGGCCACTGGCATGAAAGTACAAAATGTCTGCGGTTTTTTGCAGCCAGATTTTATTGCCCAACTGCAACTTTAACTGGCTCAGATAACTGCCTACGGTTGGTTGAAGCAAGGCCCGATCCAAGCGTATTGGCGCCTGAGGCAGCCGCTGCTGCAGCCGGCTAATGCATTGTTGCAGCCGCGCATCGGAATAGGGTTTTAGCAGGTAATCAATGGCACCGGCTTCAAAGGCTTTTACCGCGTACTGATCATAAGCGGTGACAAACACCAGGTGGCACAGATGGGCAGTTAAGCAGGCCACATCCAGCCCGGACAGGCTGCCCATTTGTACATCCAAAAAGGCCACGTCGGGTTGCAATTGCTCAAGCGCTGCCAGTGCTTCCTCGCCATTGCTGCACTCGGCCACCAGTTCGGCGTCGGGCCAGTATTTGGCCAGTTTTTTGCGCAGGCTTAGCCGTAAAATCTCTTCATCTTCGGCAATCAGCAACCTAACCATGCAGTGGCACTCCTAACTGGGCAATGGTGCATTGGCCTGGCTGCACCCGGATGGAAAAATGCCCGGCCTGGCCATAGGCCGCCTGCAAACGGGCCTGCAAATTATTCAGGCCGGTGCCTTGCTGGGTTTGCAGTGGTTGGGCCGCACTGTCACTGACTTCAACCTGAAGTTGTTGCTGGACGATACGGGCGCTCAGGCGGATCTGGCCGGTTGCTGTTATTTTTTCTATGCCGTGCTTGATGGCATTTTCTACCAGCGTGAGCACCGACATCGGCAGCACCATCGCCTTTGCGGCATCCGGGCTGATAGCCAACTGGTACTGCAAGCGGGCGCCAAAACGGATTTGCTGAATGGCCAGATAGCGTTCAATAATGCTGATTTCTTCGGCCAGCGGAATAAAGGGCTGACGAAATTGCGGAATGCTGGCCCGCAGATAGCTGGTGAGCTCTTCCAATAGCAACTTGGCTTTTTCCGGATCCAAATCAATCAGGTTGTGCATATTGGCCAGGGTATTGAAGAAAAAGTGCGGCTCCAGCTGGGCCTGCAGCAAGTGCAGCTCCATTTCGGCCTGATCCCGTTGTTGCACTGTGTCACTGACCTGCTGTTGCAGCTGCTGAAATTGCGGTTGAGTGATGCGGTTTTTCAGGTACAACAAAATAAATACCACCCAGACCGAAGAAAGCAGTACCCGCATCAGATAGGTGGCCGCTTCCCATAAGCGGGGCAGCATGGTTTTATCCCAATCAAAAATAAACAGGCTGATAAGCCAGCTAAGCACAAAGGTAAGCAGCCCGATCCCAGCCATGCGGTAAAATGAAATCGACTGGCCAGGCCCGGGCATCACCAGCAAGTACGACAACAGCAAGGCAAAACCCACCAGGTTAAAGACTTTGGCGTATTCGATGGCATCGGCCAGTAGCACGGGCCAGTCGGCATTATTGATGTACATCTGGTGAAACGCGCTAAGTACAGCACAGCAGGTATTGAGCAGAAAAATCACCAGCACATCGGTGCCAGAGACGATGCGGATCCGCTGAGAAAGCTTTTTCAAATACGTCATTACATAGTTCTTAGTCATCAGACATCCTTAGGGCTGACCCATCAGAGTCAACCCTTGCAGATGTATCAGAAACTGTAGTGGATGCCAAGGCTGTAGTAGCGGCCCAGGGTATCAAACAGGCCGGCGGTGTAGCCCATTTCCCAACTGGCGCCACCGGTGCTGGCGCCTGGTACCTGCGGCGTTTGCCGGTCGGTCAGGTTAAAGGCTGAAGCCGACAGTGACAACTGCTCGGTCAGGCGATGGCTAAGTGCCAGATCCAGGTACCAGACCCGGCCAGTTTCCGTGACTTGATACCGGGCCGGATCGCGGGACAGGCTGGGCTTTTGCCGGCCAATGTAGTGAGCCGTCAAACTCAGGCTGGTTTGTTGGGTGCTCAGGCTAAGGCGATTGCGGCCACGCCATTTGGGAAAGGCCATGCCGCCGACGGTTTCCAGAACCGAGGCTGCCGGATCGGATTGCAATTTGCGTTCAATCAAACGGCCCCAATTGCTGTTCAAGCCCAGGGTGAGTCCGAGCTGTTGGATGGGGTAATGGTAATCCAGCGCATAATCGATGCCGCGGGTCTGGTGGCGGGCCAGGTTCAGGTAAGACAAATTGAGCACCATCAGATTATCGCGTCGTTCAATCAGCTGGCAAAACACATTGTCCAGGCTGCTGCTGTCCATGCAGTTCGGGTAGACTTCGCCCCAAGGCAGGGTGCCAATTTTCTGCATTAAATTGATGTCCCAGTAATCCACCGTCAGGTTCAGATTGTCGATAAAGTGCGGTGAGTACACCAGGCCACCGGTAAAGGTATAGGCACTTTCTGCCTTCAGATCCTGGTTGCCGGACGTCACGATGAGTGCATCCCAGTAGTAATTGGCCGGATCGGTCAGGCCAAGCGCATCGCAGTTGGCCTCGCGGTACTCGGAACCCAGCTGGCGATAAGCGGAATAACAGACTTCAAACACATAGTTACGAAACTGACTTTCTGGCTGGAAAATCTCATTGATGTTTGGTGCCCGCACCGCCTTGGCACGGGAAGCCCGCATTTTCAGGCTATCAAAGGGCATCCAGTCCAGCCCTAAACTCCAGCTGTGATTGGTGCCAGCCAGGTTGTAACGGGCGGTGCGCCAGGCAGCATCCATGCTTAAGCGCTCTGCTGCCGGTACATTATCCAGCAAGGGTATGCTGAACTCGGCAAAGGCTTCACTGACATGGTATTTGCCTGTTAAAGGCTGGCGTCGCATGCTGTTGGCACCAATGCCCGCCAGTTGTACCTCCGAAGGGGTGCTGCGGCTTTGTTCTCGGCGATGTTCCACCCCAGCGGCATAGCGGATGTAGCCGGCCGGCAATGACCATAAGTCGCCATCCAGGCTGGCTGCCAGTACACTTTGTTGCATGTTTTCACGGCTTTGATGCGGCTCGAGCGACAGATAATCGATGGCCTGCTGCGTTAAGGGTTGAAATACATTGATGGCAACACAGTCACTCTCGCAGTAACGATACTCGTAGGTTTGCGGGTCCATGAAGCTTCCCCAAACGCCTTTGCGCCAATGCTCTTCCCGGTAATCGTTCAGGTGCGTACTTTTCAGCCGGGTTGCGCCATGCTGGGCGCTTAGCTGCCAACGGTGTTGATCGGCGGTCAATCCTTCCAGCGCCAGCACGGCCTGATACAAGTCGTAACGGCTGTCACTGCCCATCCGTCCCATCTCCGGAAAGTAGCCACCAAACAATAGCCCCTGGCCAAGGCGCGCTACTTCGGCTTGTTGTTCGGGGCTATAAAAACCATAGGTGGCCGGCAAGGGGGTAACCCCGTAATCCACCAGCGGGCTGAGCCGGCTTTCTGACGTGGTATGCACGTACTTAAGTTCTGCATGCAGGCTGATGTTGCTACTAAGTTCGCGATGCATGTTGCTGCTTAGATTCACTTGCTCCATCGGCACAGCCAGGCGGGACCATTCATAGCGTGAGTAATAGCTGTCATACGGAGCATCTACCGATAGTGCCGCTAACTGGGTAGTGCTGCTGCCAAACACCTCCGCCGAGGACGGCAGGGTTGGCTTTGGCTGCCCGGCGCTGTCCAGTTGGTAGGGGCGACCATCCAGCAAAAAAGTGCGCTGACTGCTGGAGTACAGCGGCGTGCGCCGGCCCAGAATAAAATCGTACTCGCCATCCTGGCCTGCCAATGGATTGTCGATGTAGGTGAGATCGTTGGCGATGTAACTGCGATCCCGCCCTTCCACCGGCTTGGAGGTATAGTAGCTGGCATGCAGATTGAAAAAGCCCGCTTGATCGGCAAAGGCCCGGCCATGGGTCAAAGTGCCATACCAGCGATTGGCATCCCCTTTGGTAGTGGCGCCATAGGAAGCACTCATTTGTGTGCCGGTAAAGTCACGTTTTAAGATGATATTCACCACACCAGATACTGCATCGGCACCATAGACCGAGGAAGCACCGCCGGTCAGCACATCGACCCGTTCAATCAGGGCGGTTGGGATGGATGAGACATCCACGGTGCTGGTGCCGGGAATGGATGGCACATGGCGGCGGCCATTGACCAGCACCAAAGTACGAATGGCCCCCATGCCGCGTAAGTCCTGGGTGCTGGTGCCGGCATAGCCACTGGCATTGCTGGTTTGGGTACCACTGGCCGGCACCATGGCCGGGAGCTGGTTCAGCAACTGATTGATATCGACGGCACCCGATAGTCGAATTTCTTCTGCACTGATGCTGACCACAGGGGTATGGGTTTCCAGATCAGTCCGGCGGATGCGGCTGCCGGTAATGGTAATGACTTCCGGTTTGGCTTCGCTGTCTGGCTGCGCTTCATTCTCAAGCGCAAGTGCAGGCAAAGCCAGTAAGGCAGACAGACAGGCCAGTGCTAAAGGTTGGTAGCGAAGCTTAGCAGGGACGAGCGGGGATGGCTGGATGAAAGCGGGCATCGGTGTTCCTTCCTTATGGTGTTGTTATTGTATTTTTATGGGTGCTGTATGGTGTTGTTTTTTTCAGCAACCGTACCTTGATAGCAAAGTGATTCAATGCCGACCAGCAGCATGGGTTTGGCTTGCTCGGATCCAGGTATCAACCGCGGTATTGTTGCTACAAACGGTTTTGCTGGGATTTTTTTCGCTTATGCACCTGAGGCCGCAACCGATGACGTTGCTGCTGGTGCCCCAGGAAATGCAGGCTAGCTTGGTGGCAGATACATGGCAGCGGGCAGGGGCATTTTACAGATGAAGTCGTGGTTTATAATTGGGGTGTTATTGTGGGCAGGGCAACTGCATGCAGCAGCACCAAGCTGGCGCTTGGATGTGCGGCATGGCATAGAGGGCGGTGAAGAGCAGTTCCAAAAAACCGGCTTATGGCAAGAGCCGCTGCCCTGGCAAGGCCCGGTGGATTTACAGGATGAGCTGAATCGCGGTGATTACCGCTTTGAAATCATCCGCCAGGCCGATGGCGCCATCCTGTTCTCGCAAAGTTATTCATCCTTGTTCGCTGATTGGTCGCTCAGCTCGGATGCCAGCCACAACGAGCGTTACTTTGAAGAGTCCCTGCGTTTTCCTGCCCCAGAGGTGCCAGCCCGTTTGCAGATTTTTCGCCGGCAGTTGGCTAAGCCCGGCCAACCTTTTCAAGCGGTTTGGCAACTGGATTTACCCTTGCAAGCGGAGCCTGCGCCGATGCCTGCTGCCACAGACAGCATCCGGCTGTTGCAGGCCTCAGAAACAGCAGGACAAGCCTATGGCCTGGTGTTTCTGGCCGAAGGGTTTCAAGCCGATGAAGCCGAGGCATTTTTTCAGGCGGCTACCGAACTAAGCCAGGCGCTGTTTCGGTACGCCCCTTTTGATCGTTTACGGCCGTACATGCAGGTGCATGCCGTGATGACACCTTCGAACGACAGCGGTATAGGGTTCAATGAGGCTGGGCAGCCGCTCGATACCCGCTTTGCCGTGAACCCCAATGCGCTGGGCATGCCGCGCTATGCTCTGAGTACGGAGGTGCACGCAATTCGTAACGCCGCTATGGTGGTGCCGTATCACAGCATTGTGATCCTGACCAATTCCCATGAGTATCACGGCAGTGGTATTTTCCAAACCTATGCCATTGCTCCGGCGTTTCACCCTAGGCGGGAGTTTTTAGTGCTGCATGAACTCGGCCACTCGCTGGCTGGCCTGGCGGATGAGTACTTTCACGATACCCCAGGTTATGCAGCCAGTGCTGGCATCATTGAGCCTTACCAGCCGAATATTACCAGTAAGGCGGGTTTAGATACGCTAAAATGGCAGCAACTGGTGAGCGAAGGTACCCCCATCCCCACGCCCTGGAACCAGCAGGCTTTTATGCAAAACCGGCAGATGTCGACCTTAACAGCCGAGCCGTATCAAAGCGTAGTCGGCGCTTTTCAGGGCGCCAACTACAGCGCCGGGCACTACTACCGGCCGGCACTGGCCTGCATTATGTTGCTGGATATGGGCGACAATCATTTTTGCCCGGTGTGTCAGCAGGCGATTGTGGAGCAGATAGAGAGCCAGTTATCAGCTTCACCTTAATGGATGTCACCAGCCGCTGCTCTGCGCTATAGTAGAAGCATCGAAGCGATGCGAGCGACTTTATGGCAAAAGTAACAGGTATGGGGCTGTTCACCACCGGCAAATGCTTAGCAGCAGGTGCATGATGCGGATTTTCCTGAGTACTGTGTTGTTTAGTTTGATGTTGCCCCTGCAGGCCATGACCACCATCGTCTACCCGGCAGCAGAGAGTGAGCAGGATATCCGTTTTGCCGATGTGATGGAGATACTGCAGCTAGCGCTCGAGCTCACCAAGCCCGAGTACGGGCCTTTTGAACTGCACCCCTTTCCAATTCCACTTACCGAAAGTCGCAGCCGGGCTCTGCTCAAGCAAACGCAAGAGTTGGATTTGCTGTGGAGCCCGACATCATTGCAACTGGAAGACGAATTATTGCCGGTGCGCATTCCATTGCGTAAAGGCCTGCTCAGCTATCGTCTTTGTCTGGTAACCCAGCAACAACAGCAGCGGCTGCAGGCCATCAGCACCTTGGCTGAGTTACGCCAGTTGGTGATCGGGCAGGGGGCTGGTTGGTTGGATACAGAAGTGTACCGCTACAACGGCCTACGAGTGGTGACCGGCCTGTACGATGATTTATTTGCCATGCTGGCGCGTGATCGCTTTGATATTTTCCCGAGAGGGTTGGCAGAAGCCTTTGCCGAGCTTGAGATCCGGCAACCAACATTGCCGAACCTGATCATCGATGATGCCTTATTGCTGTATTACCCCTGGCCCTATTACTTTTTCGTGCACCCTTCCAATCAAGAGCTAGCCGAACGTCTGGAGCTCGGTATGCGCAGAATGATAGCCAACGGCAGCTTTGACGAAATCTTTTACCGTTACAACCATCAAGCCATTGAACGTGCGAACCTGACAGGCAGGCGCATTATACGGTTGGAAAACCCCAACTTGCCAAAGAGCGCGCCGGTGGAAGACCCCTCGCTCTGGTTTACCCCAAAGGCGTGGCAGGCATCGCCATAGCGCATCCAACAGCGGGTATAGCGGTGATTTTATAGCCAAACAATGAAGGCGATGGATAAATTCGCTTGCGTGTGACAAAAGCCATCGTATAATGACTGCGTTTTCCCCCAGTGCCTGGGTGGCGAAATTGGTAGACGCAGTGGATTCAAAATCCACCGTTGGAAACAACGTGTCGGTTCGAGTCCGACCCTAGGCACCATTTATCTTCCTCTTTAATATCAATTTATCTTGAATTTGCTTCCTATCTTGGTAAGGTCTTCAATATCTTTACTGAAGGCATTGCGATGGAACAGCATTACCTCAAATCCTCATACCGTGAAAAACTGATTGAACACTTGTTCGTCGGTGAACTGATTAAACTATCATGGCTAAACGGTAGCTGTAGCCTGGAAATCTCCAAACCTGAAGTTGATAACCAAGGTTACGACCTGATCGCCGAAGAAAATGGTATTATTCGCCACATCCAGCTTAAAACCGCTAAAATTGGTGCGACGACCAGTTATCAAAAGGTGCACATTGCCTTAGCTCGCAAACCATCTGGCTGTGTGATCTGGATATACTTTGATGAAACTACCATGCAACTTGGGCCCTTTTTGTATTTTGGTGCATTGGCCGGTGAATCACTGCTTGATATTAGCGACTTTAAAGTAGCTAAACACACCAAAGGCAATAAAGATGGTGTAAAAGCCGAACGGCCAGAGATACGACAAATACCTAAGCGAAAATTCACGGCGTATAGCAACATCGAAGCACTGTACAGTGTGTTGTTTAACCCCGTAGCTTTACCATAACAAGAATAGAGTTGTAGATGACATTGATTAACTTGAAAGATCTGGAAGCCCATCTATGGCATGCCGCGCATATTATTACCGGCCCCATCGATGCATCCGACTACAAGACCTATATTTTCCCCGTGCTGTTTTTCAAGCGCATTTGTGATGTTTATGATGAAGAGTTTGCCGATGCCATGGCGCAGGTTAGTGATGAAGAGCTAGCCCGTGGCGACATGTTCCATCGAATTAAAATTCCTTCAGAAGCTCACTGGAGCCAAGTGTTTGCCAAAACCAAAGATATTGGTCAGGCACTAAAAGATGCGTTTCGTGCTATCGAAGTCGCGAACACACACCTCTATGGCATTTTTGGTGATGCCAGTTGGACCAATAAAGAACGCCTGTCAGACGAGTTGTTATCAACCTTACTGAATCACTTTAATAAAGTGAATTTAGGCGTTGCCAGCGTGCGTGATGACGACATGGGCCGTGCCTATGAGTACCTGATTAAACGCTTTGCCGACAAAGCCAATAAAAAAGCCGGAGAATTCTATACGCCCCGCACTATTGTCCGGTTAATGGTTAATGTATTAGACCCGGTCGCCGGTGAAAGCGTATACGATCCTGCCTGTGGAACAGGCGGTATGTTGCTGGAGACAATTCATCACGTTAAAGAAAATGGCGGCGACCCACGGTTACTTAAAATCAAAGGCCAGGAAAAAAATCTAACCACCGAAGCTATAGCCCGGATGAACCTGTTCTTACACGGCCAGGAAGATTTCCAGATTTTGCGTGGTGATACGCTGCGCGATCCTAAGTTCGTTGTAAATGATCAGCTGGAAACTTTTGATTGTGTTATTGCCAACCCGCCATTTAGTTTAAAAGAGTGGGGTTATGATAAGTGGCAAAACGACCCTTATGGCAGAAAGCAATTTGGCCTGGCACCACAAACTAATGGTGATTTTGCCTGGGTGCAGCATATGCTGGCATCACTTAACAGCAAAGGTCGCATGGCAGTGGTATTACCGCACGGTGTGTTATTTCGCGGTGGTGCTGAAGGTACTATTAGAACCGCCCTACTTAAGCAGAATAAAATAGAAGCCATTATCGGCCTTGCCAGTAACCTGTTTTACGGCACAGGCATACCGGCCTGTATTTTGCTGCTGCGACAAAACCGGCCTACCGTGCATAACAATCATGTGCTTATTATCAATGCCGAAGAAACCTTCACTAAAGGCCGAGCGCAAAATACGCTAAGCAATGACCAGTCTGATGAAATTTACCGCATCTATAAGCAGCAGTATTTAACGGGCACCAAGGCAGATGAAATCGAAGGTATTGCCCGCTGGGTAAGCCTGGATGAAATCGCTGAAAACGACTTTAACCTCAACATTGCCCGCTACGTGCAAAAACCACTGGAAGAAGAAACCATTACCGTCGAAGAAGCCCTACGCGACTTTCAACTAAAATTGGCTGCACTAGAACAAGCAGAGCAAGAACTGGAAGTTCTTCTTATAGAGGAGGGTTTCGAAATATGAAGTTAGAGAAGGCATTTGCAGAAGATATTAAGTTAAGAATTACCGCAGAAGAGGCAGATCGGCAGTTTTTAACGGGTGATATTAAATCCAAATTTAATTTTCGGTGTCCAGGTGAACACTGTAGCGCGCCAGTCACATGTGCTAATTTAGATCGTCCCAAAAATAAGAGAAAGCGCGATCCGTATTATAAAGTCGTTGGCGAACATAGTCCTGATTGCGACATAGCAAAGGATATTGAGAAACAGAAGAAACGAACAAATTCGAAAACGGACATTTATAGTGATAGCGATGAATACACTGATAATGCTATTCGTCTTAATTTACAGCCCCCCAGCACCAAAAGACCTGAGCCTACTGGAGATACGCAAGGCGATTCAGACACTGGTGTAAAAGCAAGACTAGGCAACACCGAAGAGTCAGGGAAGCGCAAAATTCAACGCTCAAAGACGCTATCATCACTAATAGATGCTTTTTTAGCACATGAATCACACACAATTCAGCTTCCAGAAATCGGAGTTATTAACATTAGAGACTTCTTTGTCGAAATCAATGGCCAGGATTTATCTGAGTTAGAAGATGAATTTCGAATTTATTACGGTAAAGCTTGGTTTAATAAAAAAGAAAACGGATATTCCATAGTCTTTGATAAAACACTCACTTCTGCAGAAATTACTAAGAGACCATCAATTTACATGCCGCTCGATAAGCTTGTAGAGTCTGGTTTTAAACGCTTTAAGGTTAATGAACTGGAAAGACTGGCCGACAAGAAACCCAAAACGGTCTTTATCCTTTCGCAGGCAGGCCCCCAGTTAAGAAATGGCTATATTAACATCTGGTGTGATGGTCCTGAATATTTGGATTACCGTCTATGAACAGAAAAAATTTAGAAGACTTACTCTGGGGCGCAGCAGAGTTTCTACGTGGCCAAATAGACGCCTCAGATTACAAGCAGTACATCTTCCCTCTGCTGTTTTATAAGCGCTTGTCTGACGTGTACTTGGAAGAGTATGTCGAAGCATTAGAAACCCATGACGGCGATGCCGAATACGCAGCAATGCCGATGTATCACCGCTTTGATATCCCGGAAGAAGCGCGCTGGGAAAAGGTACGTCATACCAGTAAAAATATCGGTGAGGCCATTCAAACAGCACTGCGTTTAATAGAAGCGAACAACCCGCGATTGCATGGTGTGTTTGGTGATGCGCAGTGGACCAACAAAGAGCGTCTGCCTGATCATCTGCTAGCAGATTTAATTGAACACTTCAGCAAAATCCCACTGGGTATAACCTCAGTAAACCAGGATGACCTGGGAGAAGCCTACGAATACCTGATTAAGAAATTTGCAGATGATTCCGGTCATACAGCAGCCGAGTTTTACACCAACCGTACCGTTGTGCATTTAATGACACGGATTATGCAGCTTAAGCCCGGCGAAACCGCCTACGACCCAACGTGCGGTACAGGTGGCATGCTGCTAAATGCGGTGATGGATTTACGCTCAGACGGTAAAGAATGGCGTAGCGTTAAGTTGTTCGGCCAGGAATTAAACCTACTAACCTCGGCTATCGCCCGTATGAACATGTTTTTGCATGATATCGAAGAGTTTGAAGTGCTGCGCGGTGATACGCTGGCAGAGCCCAAATTCATCGAGAACGACCAGCTAAAGCAGTTTGACGTTATCTTTGCCAACCCGCCGTATTCGATTAAAAAGTGGAATCGCGATAAGTTTGCTGCCGACCCTTATGGCCGTAATTTATTCGGTGTACCGCCACAAGGCTGTGCAGACTATGCCTTTTACACCCATATCATTAAAAGCTTAAAGCCTGACACTGGCCGCGCTGCCATGCTCTGGCCTCATGGCGTATTGTTCCGTGACTCTGAACAAGCTATTCGCAAGCAGGTTATTGAGTCGGACATTATCGAAGCGGTAATTGGCCTTGGGCCAAATCTGTTTTACAACTCACCCATGGAATCGTGTGTGGTAGTGCTTAACTGTAATAAACCAGCAGAGCGCAAAAACAAAGTGCTGTTTATCAATGGGGTTGAACACGTTACACGCGAACGGGCGCATAGCCGTTTATCGAATGATGACCTAGCTGTGTTATGCGAGGCCTATTTTGCCCCAGAAAAGCAAAGTGATATTACCGCGCTGGTTGATATCGATACCATTAAAGAAAACCTCTACAACCTGTCGATTCCACTTTATGTGCAAGCTAAAAGTGATGACGAAGTGCATGATATTGAGCATGCGGTAGAGACTTGGAAAATTAGCAGGGTGCTGTTGAAGAAACAAACCAATAAACTACTCCAAAGCCTCGCGCAGTTTGGTTACGAGGTAGAAAAAAATGAATGATAAACAAACTGTTAAGTTTGGTGATATTTATCGCGAAGTAAAATTAACCACCAAAGATCCTATTGCTGATGGTTACGAACGTTATATTGGCCTAGAGCATTTGGATACTGGCTCGCTAAAAATAAAGCGGTGGGGAAGTATTGCGGAAGACAATCCAAGCTTTAATCGTGTTTTCAAAAAGGGACAAATATTATTCGGTAAACGACGTCCTTACTTAAAAAAAGCTGCGATAGCCGAATTCGACGGAATTTGTTCTGGTGACATCATTGTTATGGAGCCTAGAAAAAATACAACAATTTCACATGGTATTATAAAGCATATAATTCAGTCTGAAGTTGTATGGAATTGGGCTGTTTTGAATTCTTCTGGTTCTCTTTCACCAAGAACAAATTTCTCTGTACTCTCGAAGCTGAATATATCTATTCCACATTTCTCTCAAGAAGTTTGCATATCTGTTTTGGATGCAGCAGAGGATTCTTTGCGTAAGTCTGAAAATTTATTAGAAGAGTTAAATAAAGCAAAAATTCGCACGGCTTACGCGCTAATGCTTGAGGGTAATTGGTATCGACAATTATTTGGACCATTGAGGGTTAATGTTCCCCAAGGATGGCAGATACTAAGAGTAGGTGACGTTCTTAAAGATACTCAATATGGGTTATCTGATTCGCTGGAGGCAACTGGGCGCTATCCCGTGCTTCGTATGATGAACATTACAAATGGATACGTGGATCCGAATGATCTAAAGTATTTAGATTATTCTATAGAGGAAGCAAAAAAGTACTTGTTAAATTATGGAGACATAGTTTTCAATAGAACCAACAGCATGGAGTGGGTTGGAAGAACAGGAATTTTCGAGCTGAAAGAGGACTATCTATTTGCTTCCTACTTAATCCGTTTAGTCTCTGATACTGAAAAGCTAACTCCATATTATCTGGCTCAGTATTTGAATCTTCCCTTAGTTCAATATAGGTTAAAAGCTTTTGCTACTCCCGGAGTTAGCCAAGCAAACATAAATCCGGGTAGTTTGAAAAGTTTGCCAATCCTTGTTCCTCCTCTTGAGAGAATAATAGAGATAGAAAAAGTTCTTCGCGAATTTGATAGGCAAATTGATGTTTTGAAAGAGCATTATAAAAAGATGTTTAATTTATTTTCAGGTGTTAAATCGAAATACTTCGAGTAGGTAACTTAATGTTCAACGAACAAACCGTCACGGAAAATGGAATTATCGACCGCTTAAAGGGTTTAAGCGGGGTAAATTGGACTTACTGCCACGGTGATAGCCTGCCTAAGCAAGCGCAGGATATCTTTGTTGATGAGTGGTTAAAAGATGCGCTTTGTTCGTTAAACCCTGATATCGCTAAACAGCCGGACCTTGCGGACGAGGTTATATATAAACTTCGCGGCGTTATTCTGGAGGCCAAATATACCGGTCTGGTTAAAGTCAACGAGAACTTTCAGGAATGGCTGCTAGCCGAGAAAAGCCTGCCTTTTGGTGAAAATGGTGACCATATCACCATTAACCTGATTGATTTTGACGATATCAAAAACAACCATTTCGTTGTGTCGCAGCAGGTGCATTATATCGCTGCCACCGAAGTGTATTTTGATATTGTGCTTTACGTTAACGGCATCCCGTTAGTGGTCGGTGAAGTTAAAACCGCCACCCGGCCCAGTGTTAGCTGGCAAGACGGTGCTGCCGATTTTATGGGTGGTAAAAAGCACTACTGGCAAAATGTCGCGCCATTTTTTGTGCCTAATCTGTTGTGCTTTGCCAGTGAGGGGAAAACCTTTGCCTATGGTGCTATCAACGCAGGCCCGAAAGATTGGGGGCCATGGCATAACACCGATTTACGTGATGATATTCTGCCCGGCCTGCAAGCGGTACTTAACAGTGCTGCAGGTTTACTAAACACAGAGACGTTATTACAGCTGCTGGAATCGTTCGCGCTGTTTTCCACGGTTAAAACTGGCAAAAACACCCCGCCTAAGCGCATTAAAATATTACCGCGTTATCCGCAGTTTGAAGCGGCCAAACAAATTGTTGAACGGGTAAGGCGCGGCTATCCCAAGAAAGGGCTTATTTGGCACTTCCAAGGCTCTGGTAAGTCATTACTCATGTTGTATGCCGCCAAGATGCTGCGGGCTGATAATGAGCTAAAGAATCCAACGGTATTGGTCGTGGTAGACCGGCGTGATTTAGATAGCCAAATCAGTGAAACCTTTGGCGGTGCCGATGTTAAAAACCTGATTAAAGTACAAAGCTGTAAAAAGCTCGGTGAGTACATCGAGCAAGATAGCCGAGGTATTTTAATCACTACCATCTTTAAATTTAAAGACGTTGAAATCGATGATGCCAATAAAAAAGGCCTGAATGACCGCGACAACATCATTGTGCTGGTCGATGAAGCGCATCGCACCCAAGAAGGCGGCTTAGGTGACAAAATGCGCTGGGCACTGCCTAATGCGCATTTTTACGGCTTAACCGGGACACCTATTTCAGGCATAGACCGCAATACCTTTAAATTGTTTGGTGCCGAAGACGACCCTGGTCGCTACATGAACCGCTACAGCTATAAGCAATCTATTCGCGACGGTGCCACCAACCCGGTGAAGTTTGAGCCACGCCTGGCAGAGCTAAGGGTAGACCGTGAAGCTATCGACAAAGAGTTCGAAACGCTAGCCGCAGCAAACAACCTGGACGAAGAAGAAAAGGCAGAGCTGTCTAAACGTGCAGGCAAGCTGGCTATTATGCTAAAAGCGCCTAAACGTATGGCGGCGGTAAGTGCCGATATTGCCGAGCACTTTACCAGCCACGTTAAGCCGAAAAAGATGAAGGCTATGGTGGTGGTGTACGACCGCGATGCCTGTGTGCAGATGTATTATCTGCTGGGTGAAAAGCTCGGTTTTGATGCCGTTGAAGTGGTGATGAATATTGACCAAGCACCCATTAAAGCGCCAGACGGTGATAAAAAGGGTAAGGTAAATAAAAACTGGCGCAAGTGGCATTACGATTTACAGCTACCAGTTAAAGAGAGCGACTTTGAGCGCTGGCAGAGCATCGATGGCGATGAGCAAAAGCAAAAAGACCTGATAGAAACCTACAAAGATCCAAAGCAGCCACTGCAATTACTTATTGTCACAGCCAAGCTGCTAACCGGCTTTGATGCGCCTATTTGCTATTGCATGTACTTAGATAAGCCACTACGTGACCATACCCTATTACAAGCCATGTGCCGCACGAATCGCCTGTATCAGAACGATGAAACGCGCAAGGACATGGGCCTCATCATCGACTACCTTGGCGTATTTGAAAACCTGCGCAGCGCACTGGCGTATAACCCGGATGAAATCGAAGGTGTGGTCGAGGGTATTGAGGCCTTTAAAGCCATACTGCCTTTGCAGCTTGAAAAATGCCTGGCCTTTTTCCCGAATGTTGATCGCAATCTGGAAGGTTTTGAGGGCATTATGGCTGCACAAGAGTGTTTGCCAACCAATGAAAAGCGTGACGCATTTGCAGCAGCTTTTGGTGTGGTATCCAAGTTATGGTCGGCAATTAACCCTGATCCATTCCTAAGCGTCTATCGCAAAGACTATAAATGGCTGGCACAAATTTATGAATCAGTGCGCCCGGTAGGTCAGACTGGTGCGCTTGTATGGGTTGCACTTGGCCCAGAGACCATTAAGATGATTCATGAGCATACCGACATTAATCGTATTCGTGATGATATCGACGAGCTGGTAATGGATGAGCACGCCATCTTTACCCTGACGGAAAAAGAACAAGAGCAACGGGCGCGTAAACTAGAAATCGATCTGATGGGACGTTTACGTGGACATGGCGAGCCGGTATTTGTAGCTTTAGGCGAACGACTAGAAAAACTACGCCAAGACTACGAGGCTGGTGTTATCAAAGCCATAGACTGGTTAAAGGGCCTGTTAGACGCAGCGAAAGACACAGTGCAGGCTGAACGCCAAACTGGGGATAGAGTAGTAACCCAAGAAGATAACAAGCAAGCGTTAACTAAACTCTTCCTGGAAACCCGGCCAGAGACCACACCTAAGCTAATTGGTGACGTGGTTGAGCAAATCGATAAGATAGTAAAAGCCACCCGCTTTGACGGCTGGCAAAATTCCAACAGCGGACCGCGTGAAATACAAAAAGCGCTGTTACTCACGCTGGCGCAGTTCGGCCTGGGGAAAGACAAAGAGTTGTTCGCTAAGGCTTATGCGTACATTGAAGAGCATTATTAGGAATTGGTTATGCCATGGACAGATGAGCACATAAAATGGCTTCAAGACACCGGGCAGGTTCTTACATTGAAGTGCGGGAAACAGGCAAAAATTCTTCAATTTCAGCCCGATATCAATGATCAACTGAAAATGGCTGCTTGGGCTAAGCACTTCAGAAACCACTATTGTTTTGATACACAGATAGACTTGCTAAAAGGACCTGGACAGAGCCGTGCAGAATATTTGCTGTCATTTAAGTTTCCAAGTGCAACTGTTGCCCCAGGTCCTAGTATTCGAGCGGGTGATTTTGCTGAAATCCTAGTTGCAGATTACTTAACTTATTTACATAACTTCACAGTCCCTAGGACACGCTATGACCGTAAAGCTGTTCCGAACGAGTCAACTAAAGGCTCAGACGTTTTGGCATTTAAGCAAGTTGATGGTAAGCCGAGCGATGACGAGTTGTTAGTTTATGAAGTCAAAGCTAAATTAAGTGATGGATTTGAGCCAATACTTCAAAAAGCTATCGATCATTCTGCGAAAGATCATTTGCGGTTAGCTGAATCTTTATACGGCATAAAACAACGCATGATCGATCGAGGTGAATTAACAAGCGTCGGAATGATCAATAGATTCCAAGACTCAGTTAACCAGCCTTATAAGCTAAGATTTGGTGCTGCCAGCGTTTGTTCTGATAGCGCATATGATGAGACCATTCTTTCTGAAGCGGAAACAACAGCACATCCACATTCTGGAGACTTGGAGCTATTAGCTATCAAGGGAAGTGAGTTAATGGCTTTGGCCCATGCACTTTACGAGAGGGCCGCTCATGAGATTTGAAAATAAATCATCCAAATTACTCTCGATTACTAAGTCGAAAGCCAAAATGTATGAGTTTGGTTTAGATGAAGAGCATCACATTCACTTGACAGAATCTCCCAGTAAGTTGTTGCTAATGACTATTGGCATATTAGGTGATTTATGTCGTGAGGAGTTGTCTACAGAAAAAAATACTGAACTTTATGAACTAAGAAAGCTAGAGCTTAGAAACGTTGCGAGATATTTTGATGCTTTAATTCATTCGAAATTACAAGGAGAATATGACTACTACCTTTGTTTGTTGGGGGCGGTATCATATTACTTGGCAGATATGCCTGGTAGCAGTGCGGTTTTGTCGAGGAATCTGGCACAATATCGGTATCCGCTAACTGAAAGTGGAGTTGAGTTTTTACTTGAGTATGTACTAAACTTTCATGACCGCCCTAGAGAAGTATATGTTAATACTCATGATTCTAGGAATAACAAACTCCCTAGAGTGATTAAAATATTAGCTACACGAGTCTTCTCTAATGTACCCAATTACCTGAATGATTACTTCTATTCGGAAGAACCAAATGATTTTAGCATTGAAGGGCAACACAGTTTAATTGAAAATTTGGTAGAAAACATTATTAAATACTTCTCTGAGGTTGGCTCAGACAGGGAGTTATTAGTAGCACAAATGTTGGCCGCGGTTTTAAAGCGGAGAATCAGTAACTCAACAAAATCACTTTTACCGAAGTATTCAGGGCTAGATTGGAGTAATTGGTTCCATGTCGCGCAGAAGTCAACATTTATCAGAGAGCTTTGGCCTGCTCAGAGATTACTTGGTGAGGCAGGAGTATTCAAAGGTAAATCTGCAGTTGTGCAACTTCCAACAAGCGCAGGTAAGACTAAATCTGCTGAACTTATTATCCGTTGCTCATTTTTGTCTGAAAGATCTTCAGTCGCTGTTATCATTGCGCCCTATAAATCGTTGTGCCGTGAAATTAGTGACTCATTGAGTTTGGCTTTTAAAGATGAAAATGTTTCAGTTAACCAACTAAATGACGTACCGCAGATAGATGAATTTGATGTTAAATTCCTTTCTCAGCTATTCGAAAACTTTGAAGATGAAAGCGTTTCACCATCAATTGTTGTGGCAACTCCCGAGAAGCTTGTCTATCTACTACGCCACAATCCAGATTTGGCAGAAGCTATTTCACTTGTAATTTATGACGAGGGTCATCAGTTTGATACTGGCTCTCGTGGAGTGACATACGAACTCCTTCTAACGAGTTTGAAGCAAAAACTACGGCCCGAAACCCAGCATGTTCTGATTTCTGCTGTGCTCTCGAACGCTGCATCAATTGGAGAGTGGTTATACGCTGGTGAGGGGGCGGTTATCAATGGTTCTGAGTGCTTGTCTACAGAACGTAGTGTCGCATTCAGTAGTTGGCGGAGAGGGCTTGGTCAGTTTCACTATGTTGAGCCATTAAACCCTAATTCAGAAGAGTTTTTCGTGCCCCGTGTATTGGAATCTTTTCCAATACCTCTCAGTGGTAGGGAGAGAATACAAAAGTACTTCCCAAACAAGTCAGATAAAACAAGTATTGCGGCATATTTGGCACTTAAACTATCACAGCTGGGGCCTGTGGCAGTGTTTTGTGGGACTAAAAGTACAGTTGCGTCTATTTGTAAATTGATCGTTGCCGTAAATGAACGCTTACCTGAGCTTCCTATTCCTCGGACAGCAAGTGATACTCAAGAAATAGACAAAATAGCAAATCTGGCAAGTATGCACCTTGGGCCAAATGTGCCACTTGTCAGGGCAATTGAAAAAGGGGTTCTCCCTCACAGCGCCGGCATACCAAACGGACTCCGTGTTGCGATTGAATATGCAATAGAGCATGGCCTTGGACAATGTGTAATTTGTACGTCGACATTGGCTCAGGGGGTAAACCTACCTATAAAGTATTTGGTTGTGTCTGGTGTGTTCCAAGGTCTAAATCGTATCTCAACTCGAGATTTTCATAATCTCTTGGGTCGTGCCGGGCGTTCTGGAAAACACACCGAAGGAAGTATTATTTTCACGGATACAGAATTGTATGATGAGCGTCGCTCATCAAAACGTTGGCATTGGGATCAGATGCGTAGCCTGCTTGATCCGTCACAGTCAGAACACTGTTCAAGTAGTCTTTTAGCTCTTGTGCAGCCATTTCAAAATGACCAGCTTGGTGTCGATCCTATTAAATTCTTAGAGTTTCCAGACAAATATCAGGGGTTGGTAAAGAAGGCAATTGTGCGTCAAGGTGACGTACATAAACATTTACTTGAGCAAATGGATAGCCGTCGAGCGTATATAAAAAGCTTAGAGAGCTTTGTTCTTGCTAACGCAGATGCGCGGGATTTAATAGATAGTGAAATTATAACGGCCTTGTATACACAAACATTCGCATACTCCCTGGCTAGCGATGACGAAAAACAAAAATTAGCCCATGTGTTCAATTTTGTCGCTTCTAGAGTAAATCTAATTGAGCCTCAAAAACGCTCTTATTATGGCAAAGCGCTTTTAGGGCTTGAGGAATTGGGCATTATCGAAAAATGGTTGCATGAAAACATTGAAGCGCTTTCGGAGAGAATTGAAGCTTTGGAGCTTTTAGAAACATTATGGGGGGTGATCAAAGAGCTCGCGTCGAATAACAGTTTAGGAAAACTAATTGGAGGCGATTTTGATCTGGTGATTGCTAAGCTGTGGTGTTCCGGAGTCTCCTACTATGAAATTTTAGAGCAAGCAAAACTGGCAAAAGTTAAATTTAAAGCTGGCACTCAAGAAAGAGAGTTAACGATAGAAAACATTATAGATATCTGCGACAGAAGTCTAGGCTACGATGCTATGCTGATAGTCGGAGCCTGTGCCGACCTGTTAGAAAATATTTATGATAAGCCTGAAATCGCAGAGGCAATTAGGCAACTACAAACGTCATTGAAAACTGGTTTACTAGATGAGTTGGCGATTTGGTTATATTCACGTGGAGTAGCTGATCGCATCATCGCTAAAGACATTATGAACACGTTAAAAATTACTGAGCAATCATTGGGAGCCCTTGATGAGTCAATTTTTGAGGAGTTTAAAGGCGAGATCACGCAAAGGTTGAGTCAATATCCATCAGTTTTTTACAACTCAGTATATGGCTAATTGAGTCCTTTAGGGGAGGCTGGACACCTGTACCGTAAACACCGTAGCTGCTCTTACAAAATCACGTAATACTTCTTTACTTTAAATTCTCGCTTTTCCATTTCTGTTCTCCAAAATTTGCCTGAACTCGCAATTAGAATTTACAGATCTGAGAAAATAAGGCTCGCGGATAACAAGCCTGCCTTACGATTGCTGGTGCTACAGCTTTTGTATTTGAGTGATTGCAGAGCAGGGATCAATTTTCAACCATTCACACAACTCAATAAACTCCAACACATCCAGCCTATGCTGAGCCTGTTCAATTTTACCAAAATAGCTATGCGGCTTGCCGCTGACAGCGCTGAGGTCACGCATCGTCAGGCTTTTGGCTTCTCTCTGTCCACGTAACCAGTGGCCGAGCACCACCCGTTTAGCGCTGCCGTTAAGGTTGGCCTCGCCACGATTTGGTTTGTAAGGTATCAATCAAGATACCTCCACCTCATAGACTCCCATACCCAACCAGTAAGTTAAGAAGTTATCTTCCCAAATAGGTAATGAATCACACAGGTAAACTCGAAGTCACCTTTGTTTAAATAACGCCGCGTATCTCGGGTAAGTTGGTGGTGGCGTACTAACTTTCACCACCTTTGATACCATACCAGCCGCTGATCATTAATGCCTGATAAAACTGTACCGGGACTTCAATACCGCATTGTTTGAGCAGCGCTGCTGTATCTGCCGGTGAAATAACGGTGAGATGCTCGCGCAGCATTGTTGGAAGGTTCTGCACGGATTCTGCGCTGGCCCCCATCAATCGTTGGACGGCTTCCCAGTTCGTGAGCATGTAGGGGAAGCTATCCGAACTTAAGTCATAGCTAAGCTCGGCGGTCACGAAAAAACCGTGGTTGCGCAGGCGCTGCCACATCGCCTGGTAAAAATCGGGACGCTCTTCGCGTTTGACAAAATGCGCTACCAGGATACTGAGCACAACGTCGTAGTGTTCATCGGCTGGTAAGTCCTGCGCATAGCCATGCAGCAGTTTGCAACGATCCAACAGTCCCGCCTGACTCAGTCTTTCCCGGCAAACCTCAAGCATACCGCTGGCAGGATCGACTCCAGCGAAGGTCCACTCGGGGAATGATTGGGCTAATGACAGTATTTCAGCACCAGTACCCACCCCGACACACAAGACCCGCGCTTGGGCAGGTGCACGTTGCAGGATCAGGCCCATCAGAAAATGCAGGCTTGTGGCTATGGCCGACAATGGCTGATTCTTTTGATCGTAACTAGCCGCGGTATTTGAGAACTGTTCGATGATGGTGGTGTTGGTCTGCATAAAAGCACCTCTTACAGGTTAAACAACAGGGCACCATGGGCGGCTATCCCGGCCATGGTGCCGGATGCTATGGCGAAGGTAGTATTAGAACCCCCTAAGCCAGATTCTGCTTTGTAACAGAGCTGCTGGTAGATCTGGCAGCACTTTGCAGTCGCTCACAACAGGATCTGGCTAAAACCTTCTAGCCCCTGCTCCAGCGTGCTTGGCAGGTCGTTGGTGTGGTCTCTTTCAACAAAAGCATGCTGCAAACCAGCCAGGCTGCTTTGTGCTGCTATGGGGGCAAAATCAATGATGCCCTGACCCAGATCGGCAAAGCCACCATCGGTAGCCATATCTTTTAAGTGCCAGAGCGGGAAGCGGCCGGGATGTTGTGTAAAGAGGGATGGCATATCAACCTGCATTTTGGCGGCCCAGTAAATATCCAGCTCCATTCTCAGAAAGTGTGCATTGGTTTGCTGCAGCAATACCTCATAAGGTGTGGTGCCGTTGCTGGGGACAAACTCAAAGTCATGATTGTGGTAGGCAAGCTGCACGCCAGCGGCCTGAAACTGTTCACCAATCCGGTTTAATTGCTCTGCCAGCAACAGATAGCTGCTTAGCCCATCGGCACGCTCATGATCGTGCAGGTAGGCAAGCACTACGTAGTGATGCCCTAAGGTCAGTGCTTCCTCCAACACTTTGCCGGGTGAACTTAGTAAGGGCTGTAACAGGGTATGCCCGGCTGGCGCTCTTAGCTTAAAGTCTGTTAACCATGTGGCGAGGGTGCTGGCAGGGTGATCGAACAGACCGGCAAACTCCACCTCTTGGTAACCAAGGTTGGCAATAAGTTGTAAGGTGCTGCGCACATCCTGCTGCATCAGCTCCCGGACGGTAAATAACTGCAAGCCGGGCCTAAAGCGTTGGCCAGCAAGTGCCAGGCCAGGCAGCATGGCGGTGCTGACGATTAAACCTGAGCCTGCTACCAGCTTTAAAAAGTGACGCCTGGCCACTTGATAGGGGGAAGTTGCTTGAGGCATCTGCTGCTCCTGTCATCTACTTTGTCAGGTTAGCACGGAACCTGCGCTTTGTAAGTGCTATAGCCCGGTCTGGGCGTTATAATCGGCTGTGACAATGTGACTGGAAACACCAAGCATGAACATCCGCCTTGCTACCTATGACGACTTCGAACAGATCTGGCCAATTTTTCATGCCATTGCTGCAGCAGGCGAGACCTATGCCTTTGCCAGGGACATCAGTAAAGAGGAAGCCAGGCAGCTGTGGCTGCTCACACCAAGGCAAACCTTTGTGGTGGAAGAGGATGGCCTCATCCTTGGCAGTTATTATTTGAAGACCAATCAGGCCGGGCCTGGCAGCCATGTCTGCAATTGCGGTTACATGGTCGCTGAAACTGCCAGAGGACGGGGGCTTGCTACTGCCATGTGTGAGCACTCACAACAACAAGCTAAAGCGCTGGGCTATCAGGCGATGCAGTTTAATTTTGTCGCATCCAGCAATGAAGGTGCCGTCCGACTTTGGCAGCAACTTGGGTTTGCCATTGTTGGGCGCTTACCTAAAGCGTTTAACCATCCCTCTTTAGGGTTGATTGATGCGCTGGTGATGTACAAGTGGCTAACCGCTGCTGAACTTACCAGCGGATCTTGCCGGTAAGCACATCTTTAAACATCACCCAGTCGCCCATTAAGCTGTACAGTGGGTATTTAAACGTGGCGGGTTTATTGTGCTCAAAAAAGAAATGCCCTACCCAGGCAAAACCATAGCCAATTACCGGCAACAGCCACAGCAGCATCCAACTGGCAGTGAATAGGGCGATCGCTACAATAACTAACACCAGAGCGCTGCCAGTCACATGCAAACGACGGCAGGTTTGGTTTTGGTGCTCTGCCAGATAATAGGGATAAAACTCGCGAAAACTGCGAAATGGTTCAAGCTGTTCAGGTTGGGGCATAGCAAACTCCAGGGCTTAGGTTACCAATGTTACAAAAAAAACAACAGAGCACAGCCAAGCGCTAACGCTGCAAAGATCCAGCCCATGCGGCGTAGGTCGCCCATGATCACGTCTTTTTGCGCCAGCAGCTCCCGCAGTTCATGGCTATCCAGCGTGCCGCAATCCGGGCATTTGGCTTTTATATGGTGATTGTAGAGTAAGCCACAGCGTTTGCAGGGGCTTTTCTGGCGCATTTCCCGTATCCAGCGTAGCCGGTCTTCAATGTACAGTGGCATTAATCGGGCCTGATAATCGCCATATCGCCGACGACCGTGTTCCAGGGGCGCACTTCCCAGCGACCCACCAGACCATGGCGAACATAAGGATCCTGCTCAGCAAAACGCTCCGCTACCGCCGGGCTGTCGCCCTGAAATAACAGCACAGCGCCATCGACCGGATCGGCCAGAGCACCTGCGAGCACTAACTCACCTCTGGCATGGGCGGCTTTAGCATAGGCCAGGTGCTGGCCACGCCAGGCTTCGCGTCGCTGCACGTAATCCTCCACCAAATCACGGTAAAACAGTAAAAAATGCATCCATCGTCTCCATCAGACTGACCAACTTTATGATACTGGGGTTGCTTAGAAGCGCAAGGGCTACTAAGCATCGGCTTACTTTGCGGATTGTTGCACGTGCTGTGCTACTTGCCTGGCCAGCGCCCGCGCTGTGGTCCATTTGCCGCCACTGACCGTTAACAGTTGCTGTTGCCAATGCAGGCTGTATTCCCGGCTGGCGCGGCTGCTGTCGCTACTGCTTTTTAATAAGGGCCGCACACCAGCATAGCTGCCAAGAATATCGGCAGGCTGTACCTGGGGCTGAAAGTAGCGGTTGTACACCGCAAGCAACTCATCCCGTTCGGCTTCTGAACAGGCAATTGGCTCATGCAGCTGCTGCCGGACTTCGGTAGTACCAAGCAGGCATTGGTGTTGGTAAGGCAGGGCAAAGACGATGCGACGGCTGCCCGGCACTTCCAGCATATGGCCGTAGCGGCCCAGGCTTGGCAGCAGCAGATGACTGCCACGCACCAGATCGAGTGACTGCTTCACAGGAAGCCCGGACTGCTGCAACAAGGCTTCGCTCCACGGCCCTGCCACATTGATGATGCGATCAAAGGCTTGCCAGCCTGTGCTGAGCAGCAGTTCGCCATGAGCGGCCAGTTTCAGTACTGGTTGGTGCTCAAAAATATCGACGCCGGCTTTGCGACACTGAGCGGCAACCCACAGCCCTAGCTGATAGTCATCCATCTGACCATCGAAAAACAAATAAGCGCCTTGCAAACCTTCGGCTGCCAGCTGTGGAGAGCAGCGCAGGGTTTGCGCGGCAGTCAGCCAGCGGTGGCGTCCAATGCCTTTGCGACCGGCAAAAAAATCATACAGCATAAGGCCGATTTTCAATTGCCAGCGCGGGCGCCGGCCCTGGCGATACAGGGGGTACAGCAGTGGGATGCGCCGGGTCAGCTGGCTGGTTTTATTCAGCCACCAGCGCCGCTCCTGCAAGGCTTCACGCACCAGGCGAAACTCGCCTTGCTCCAGGTACCGCAGGCCGCCGTGCAGTAGTTTAGAGGACGCCCGGCTGGTAGCCTGCATCAGGGCATCGCGCTCGAACAACTGCACCTGATGGCCGGCTTTTGCCAATTCCCAGGCCGTGCATAAACCATTGATACCGCCGCCGATCACTGCAATGCGCATGGTGTGCTGATCCTTTGTCTTGCTTAACGTCATACCTGTACCCATCGACTTTCACGATGCGGGGGCTATACCATCATGGCTGCCAATTGGTGCCGGAGCAAGCGGCAAACTTCCAGCTCATGATATTTGTTTTAAATTTATCAGGTTTTCGTCGGGTGACTAAAGGTAGGTTATCTATACTCAGCGGATACAAGCGTTTATGCAGCAATGGACTGACAAACATGGAAAAGTTTTGTTTATGTCTAACGATTATTATCAACTGATCGCCGAAACAACGTCGGATGCGCTGGTGGCTCTCTCACCTGAGGGCGAGGTGTTGCAGTGGAATCAGGGGGCCGAAACAACTTTCGGCTTTTCCAAAGATGAAAGCCTGGGACGCTCGGTATTCGACTTAATCGTTCCTGCTCATTTGCTTGCCGTGGAGCGCAACACTTTGTTGCGTGCTTGCTCAGAAGAAGTGGCTGCCTATGAGTCCTATCGCGTACGTAAAGATGGCTCCCTAATCTACCTGAATATTTCGATGCGAGGTGTGCGCCGGGACGATGGCCAACTTGCTTTTATTCTTACCAATAAAAAAGACGTAACCCACCTGAAAACCCGTCGGGATACCAAATTCCTGGAAGCGCGCTACCGTGACTTGCTGGACTCCACTCCAGATGCCATTGTGATGGTGAATATTTTTGGCCGGATCGTGCTGGCCAATGGCCAGGCTGAGAAGGCGTTTGGTTGGTCGCGGGATGAGCTGTTGGGCAAGCCAGTGGAAAGCCTGCTGCCAGAGCGTTACCGCTCCTTGCATGTTGGGCATCGCTCGGATTTTTTTACCAATCCGCGCACTCGGTCGATGGGGGCTGGCCTTGAACTGTATGGTGTGCGCAAGACTGGCGACGAATTCCCGGTAGAAATTAGTCTGAGCCCGCTAAAAACGGAGGAAGGCATTCTGGTGATGAGCGCGATCCGCGATATCTCTGATCGCAAGCGGGTCGAGCGCGAGCTGCAAAGTAAGAACAGGGAGCTTGAGCGAGCCAATAATGCCAAGGACAGCTTTTTAGCCGTGATGAGTCATGAGCTGCGCACCCCGCTCAATGCCATTATTGGCTTTACCGGTACCTTGTTGATGAAGCTGCCTGGGCCTTTGACCGCAGAGCAGGAAAAACAGCTGGATACCGTGCAGCGCAGTGCCAGGCATTTGCTGGCCTTGATCAATGACTTGCTGGATTTGGCAAAAATCAGCGCTGGTAAGATCACGGTTGAGCTGCAAGCGCTGGACTGTCGCGACATTGTGCAGGAGGTAAGCAACACCCTGTTGCCAGCAGCAGAGCGTAAGGCATTGCGGCTGGAAACCGAGTTACCAGAGCAGCCGCTGAAGGTACGGGCGGATCGTCGTGCTTTGCATCAGATCATTTTGAACCTTATCAATAATGCCATTAAATTTACCGAAACTGGTCAGGTACGAATTACTGCTGATAGTGGCTGTGATGAGGCGGGTGCAGCCTGGGTTGAGCTCCATGTGCAGGATAGTGGAATAGGTATATCCACGGCGGATCAGGCCAACTTATTCTCTGCCTTTACCCGATTAAACTTAACCAATAACGTCGATAAGGAAGGGACCGGCCTTGGGCTGCATTTAAGCCAACAACTGGCCGAGTTACTGGGAGGCGAAATCCGCTGCCAGAGCCAGCCGGGCAAGGGCAGTGTTTTTACCTTGCGGTTACAAGGAGTGCCCTCATGAGTGCCCGCATTCTGGTGATTGAAGACAACCAGGCCAATCTGGAGCTGATGGTGTATTTGTTGCAGCAACTGGGTGCGCATCAGGTATTGACAGCAACGGATGGGGTCGTTGGGTTGTCGGTGGCAAAGCAGCAGCGGCCGGATCTGATTATCAGCGATGTGCGCATGCCGAATATGGATGGCTATGAACTGGTACGGCGTATCAAACAAGACCCAACCCTTAGTCATACTCCAGTGCTGGCGGTGACGGCTTCGGTGATGCCAGAAGAGCGGCAGAAGATCCTGCAGGCTGGCTTTGATGGTTACTTTAGCAAACCCATAGAGCCGGAAAGCTTTGTCCGGGAAACCGAGCGGTTCTTAATCCGAGGGAAGGCGTAGCACCATGATCAGTATTCTGGTCGTTGATGATCATCCAGATGGGCGTGAGCTGCTGGTGACTTTGCTGGGTTACCGGGGCTATCGGATGCTGGCAGCCAGTGATGGGCGGGAAGGTTTGAAGCTGGTAGAGCAGGAGCGGCCGGATCTGGTGATTGCCGACGTGCTGATGCCGGTGATGGATGGCTTTGAGTTTGTCAAGCAAGTGCGGGCTAACCCGGATATAGCACAGACCCGGGTTATTTTTTACACCGCCAGTTACCATGAACAGGCCGCCATGGATTTGGCCAGGAAATGCGGTGTGTTGGCGGTATTGACCAAGCCGGCTGAACCAGAGCTACTGCTGACCACGGTCGAAAAGGTATTGCAGGATGTGGGCGGGCAGCCCGTCTGCGCCGAACCGTTGGAGCTGGATCAGCAACACTTACGTTTGATGACGGACAAATTAAAAACCATGGCGGACTCGCTGGGGCTAGCCAACCAGCGCTATGCAGCACTGATTGATATCAATCTGCAACTGGCTTCTGAACGCGATCCGGCGCGCTTGCTCCATGCGTTATGTCATCAGAGCCGGCAGTTAATAGGGGCCCGTATTGCCTTTTTGTATCTGCCTGCTGAGTCTACCGAGACGTCGCCTGTGCTAGTAGCCAGTGGTATGGCACGGGAGCCTGAAGCCAATGACTTTGCCGGACCTGGGTTGTCTGCTATGTTTCAGCAGGTACTCGGTGATGGTCAGCCAAGACGGCTGATCAATGCATCCGGGCAAGCTGCAGCGATTGGCTTGCCCGCAGTGTATCCATCCATTCACTCCCTTTTGGTGGCGCCTATTGCATCGCCGACACAAATTTACGGTTGGATTTGCCTTGCTAACCGTTTGGCCGCTGATGAGTTTAACGATGAAGATGAACAGTTACTAAGCCTGCTGGCAGCACAGGCAGGACGCATGTACGAACACAGCTGTTTGTTTGCCAAACTGCAAGAACAGGACGAGCGTTTCCGCCAGTTGGCAGAAAATATCAACGATGTTTTCTGGCTGGTTTCGGTTGAGACGGGCCAGAGCATCTACATCAGCCCGGCTTATGAAACGATCTGGCAGCAACCCAGGCCCAAGGTCAGTGTGCAAGCCCGAGATGTGTTGCTGCGGCTGCACCCGGATGACAAGGCCCTGTTACCCGACATACAGCAAGAGCAAAGCGAGTACGACACCACCTATCGTATTATCCGGCCTGATGGCTCCATTCGCTGGATCCACGATCGTGGCTTTCCGGTATTCAATGCTCAAGGTGAGCTTTATCGGTTTGCTGGTATTGCCAAAGACATTACCAACAGCAAAGAAAGTGAGGAAAAGATTGCCCGTCTCACCAGGTTGTACGCTGTTTTGAGTCAGATCAATGCCACCATAGTTCGGCAGCATGATCGGGAAGCGTTGTTTCATGAAGTGTGTCAAATCGTGGTGCAGCATGGCCAGTTCGCTTTGGCCTGGATTGGCGATTGGGAGCCTGATAGCAAAAAAGTCCGTTTGACGACGATTCAGGGACGCTTTGATAGCCAGGCCAGGCGTCGTCAGGTGTTAGCTCTTAGAGGGCAGCGTTGTCCATTGCCTGCCAGGGTCATGGCACAGGCAGTCCGAAGTAAAGAAACAGCCTATTGCAACGATGTGACGCTTTTACCTCGACTGGGTACTTCGCCCTTGTACCGTGTACGGGCGAGTTATGGCTCTGAAATTGCTTTGCCGCTGCAAACCGATGGCCAGGTGGTTGGGCTCTTTGTGCTTTATGCTCAGGAAACTGGATTTTTTGATAAAACCGAATTAGCTCTGCTCAAAGAGCTGGCGCACGATATTTCCTTTGCGTTGGAGTTTATCGCTAAGGAAGAGCAAGCCAACTATCTGGTGCATTACGATGTGCTGACAGGGTTAGCGAACCGCTTTTTATTTCATGAACGGCTGGGGCAATGGCTGCAAGCTGCTCAACGTGAAGCTGAGCAATTGGCGGTGATGATTGTGGA
>ERZ869909.86-NODE-86-length-137403-cov-6.838035_pt1 | contig 137403 bp, 136 predicted proteins | sample MGYA00520892_ERZ869909 | MGnify/ENA primary metagenome ERZ869909 (study PRJEB32215, sample SAMEA104723947) | bioreactor metagenome | biome: bioreactor; feature: anaerobic bioreactor; material: water | place: China | collected 2015-03-12 ... | reverse complement strand
CCATACAACTTTGCAGGAAACAAAATCAGACTTAAGTTAAAGAAACGGAGATTACCGCTTTATTTCATCGTGTTTAATATTCAAGTTTCACCATATAATTATTATCCTTACTTCATCTTTTGTATTTAAAAAGTGACTTTTCTCTAATAGAATAGCCACTTCCAATTTAATCAGAATTTAGTCTGAAAATTTGCGCTGACGTATACTGATAATTACTGATTGTTTTCTAGTTAAGTACAATTCAACAATGACATAATCATCTAATAATTAGATTTGAAGAAGTTAAATTTTGAAAAACATATAGAACTACTAGTTAAAAGCCCTTATAATAAAACAATCAGGTGAAAAGATGATAAAAGATAAACTTATGCTAATTGTTGCGATGTTTCTATTTGGTAGTTTGGGAGTAATCGTAACTAACTCAAACTTATTGTCTACTGAAATCACCATGTTTAGAGGAATTATTGGTGGTCTTTTTGTGTTTCTATTTGCTAGAATAACTAAAAAAGAAGCACATAAATCAACAATAAAAGAAAAGGTATTTTCTATCGCAATTGGTGTTTTAATTGGTATTAACTGGATTTTGCTTTTTGAAGCATACAACTACTTAGGTGTTTCCTTAACGACGATCCTTTATTACATGGCACCATTTATCTTGGTTATTTATGGAATTGTACTGTTTAAAGAAAAAATAAAAATTTCTCAAATTGTGTGTCTTTTATTAGCGATAATAGGAGTTTACTTTATAATGGAAAATCCTCAGTTTGGATCGACTCAATACATTGGGGTAGTATTTGCTCTTGTTGCCGCAATCATTTATGCTAGTGTGGTAAGTGCTAATAAGTTTTTGTCTGAAGTTCCTGTTTTTGAAAAAGTAGGTATTCAGCTTTTATCTGCTGGTTTGTTTATTACTCCTTATGTTGCAGTTGAGAATAATTTATCCTTTAGGTACACTTATGAGCAATGGTTAACACTATTAATGTTAGGTGTTATTCATACAGGGGTTGCATATACCTTTGTATATATTGCTATAACAAGATTAAAAAGTAGCACAATTGCCATCATGAGTTATGTCGATCCGCTTTCTGCGGTATTGTTTGCTTTTCTATTATTACAAGAAAGACTCTACTTTATTCAATGGATAGGAGTCATTATTATAATGATAGCGCTTTCTTTACATGAGTGGGATATTTTTAGTTTTAAGAAGAAATAAATTTTGATTTCACATAGAATTCCGTCATTTTTTGCATATAACGGTAATAAAAAGTCACAATAATATAAAAACATTATCCCTTAAGGATAATATTTTTGTTTATTCTTAGAAATACATGCTAATGAATGTAAGCCCTTCACATGATATATTTAGACTGTAAATACAAGAAATACCGTTTTTTGTAACTTTAGGTGTTGTAAAATGGGAAACCAAACAAGTGATCATCTATATTTAAAAAGTATTATCACTTGTAATAGAGAGATTTACTCTCTCGCATCATCTGAATTATGCATCCATGAATAAGGAGGAAAGAACATGGAAGAAAAGAAGACTTTAATTCAGAAGATTAAAGCAGCTGGTCCTGCAGCGGTTATTACTAGTGCCTTTATTGGTCCTGGTACAATCACGACAGCGACAAATGCTGGGGTAAACTTCGGTTATGCACTACTATGGGCCGTTGTATTCTCTGGTTTTGCTTCAATCATCATTATGAACATGGCATCTCGTCTTGCTATCGTAGGAAAAAGCAACATTATCGATGCCTCTGTCTCACTATTACCTAACAGTAATGCGTGGAGACTATTTGTATTAGGTTTAATTGCACTAGTCGTTGTTTTAACAGGTTTTGGCTTTGAAGCTGGTAACTTAATTGGTGCAACTACTGGATTTGCAGATATTACTGGTTTAAGTAGAGAAATCGCAGCACTTGCTATGGGAATTGTTGCATTAGCTGCAATTTTATACTCTACACCAAAAATTATCGAATTAATCATGAAGTTTTTTGTAGCAATCATGGGGATCATCTTTGTTGTTACCGCGATTATTGTTGGACCAAACATTGGTGATGTGTTAGCTGGATTAATTCCATCTATTCCTGATGGTGCTACTGTTACAACTATTGCTCTTATTGGTACAACCATTATTGCAATTAATTTAGTTTTCCACTCAGTTGCAAGTGCTGAAAAATGGACAGATGATAAAGATTTATCTGACTCCTATTTTGACACAAAAATGAACGTTTCTTTAGGTGTTGTTATGACATTAGGTCTAATCATCACTACTTCAGCAACTCTATTTGGTACAGGTACAGTTGTTAATAGTCCAATCGTGTTTGCAGAAGCTTTAGAATCTACATTAGGCTCAGGAGCACGTTTGTTTGCTGCAACTGGTTTAATGTTAGCAGGATTATCTTCAGCAATCGCTACTCCATACATGGTAGGACACATTTGGAGTAAAATCTTTAAGTGGACAAAACCAAACGACATCCGTCCTAAAGCTGTTGCTGCTGTAATCGTTGTGTTTGGTACTGCATTAGCCATGTTTGGTACAACACCAGTTCCAATTATCTTGTTTGCTCAAGCAACAAGTGGTGTATTCTTACCATTTATCGCTGTATTGTTTGTTGTAGCTACTAACAGTGAAAAGCTTGGGAAATTCAAAAACACATTGTTACAAAACGCTTTAGGATTTGTAATGGTTGCAGTTATGTTTCTTCTAGGTGGAAGAACATTATGGAATGTGTTAAGCAATTTCTTCTAATCACAAAATAAATCACTAAAAAAGCGTTGGTTTAAATTGATGATCAGCGCTTTTCTTTACTATGAGAAGGAGACCTATGAAAGAAAATCAGTTATTAAACAATCATCGCTTGCAAGTGAGTGATGAACCCCCTTATGATCCTTTGCATGCCTTTGTTCGTGACAATCACATTGCCCTAAAAGGTGCTAGCGAAGGTCCACTATCTGGTCTAGTCTTTGCCGCAAAAGATGTGTTTATGGTTAAAGGAAGCACATACAGCAATGGGCATCCTATGTGGCTAAAAACACATGGACCTGATCCTTACACAGCCGTGTCCATTTTGAATTTATTGGATGCTGGTGCAGATCTAGTTGGTAAAACAGTATGTGATGAATTATGCTATAGCATTAGTGGAGAAAACTGGAACTATGGTGCTCCATTAAACCCCCATGATATCCGTCGTTTTACAGGTGGTTCTTCAAGTGGTAGTGGTGCAGCTACAGCTGGTGGTCTGGTTGATTTTGCCACCGGTAGTGACTGTTTAGGATCTGTTCGTGTTCCTGCTTCCTATAATGGATTACTAGGGATGCGACCAACATACAAACGCGTAGATAATGATGGAGAAGCTCCTTATTGTGAAAGCATGGATGTTTTAGGCTATGTAGCTGCAGATCCTGAAGTATTTAAGAAAGTTTCTGAAGTTCTATTAAAAGAAGACAAAGAAAAAACCAAGTTTAAGCAACTTTATATTGCAACTGACGGGTTTGAAAGTGTCGATAGCGATGTAAAAGAAGCGTTGAATCCTGCCGTTGAGTTTTTAAAAGGGAAGTTTGATGTTGTAAAAGAAGTGAAAGTAGCCCCCGAAAGTTTAGAGAGCTGGGTTGAAACTTTTAGAATTGTTCAAGGATATGAAGTGTATGAGAGTTATGGTGGGTGGCTTGATAAGTATAACCCACGTTTATCACGTGGTCCTAAAGAACGTTTAGAATGGGCAAAAACCATTACTCGCGAGCAATATTTAAATGCACAAAAACAACGTGCATTAATTATTGAATACTTCAGAGAGTTTTTACCAAAAGATGCAGTATTGGTGTTGCCAACCGCTGCTTCAGTTGCGCCATTACGTAGTGAAACTCTAGATAATATCAATCGCACACGTGCACAATCTAGCAATTTACTATGCATTTCTCCATTAACACAAACTCCACAAGTAACAGTACCATTAATCAAGCAAGAAGGTGTACCTTTAGGATTAACACTTATTAGTAATGAAGACACGGATCTACAATTGGCTAATTTTGCGGCAGATTGTGTCAGTGAATTCTTAAAATAAAAGAAACCTCTCAGTTTTAAGCCTGAGAGGTTGTTTTTGAAAGTAGACCAGCATAATCACATATTTTAAGTGCTACTTGCAACGACAATAGTGTATCAGAATCTTCTAATGAAACACTTAATCGACCGATAACCTTATCGATACGATAACGGACCGTCTTAGGATGAATAAAGAGTTGATCTGCTGTTTTTACATAGTTTTGATTGTTGGATAAAAAACTCGAGAAAGTAAGTGCATAATCAGGCTTTTCATTAATTAAGTCCAACAAATGTTTAGGGACATAATCAAAGAGTTCTTCAATACTTTCCATTTTATAGAAGAGTTTAAAAAAGCCTAACTGATCATATTCTAAAACAACAGACTGTTGATGGACAATTTTCATAAATTTCTTCAAGTTAAGAAGGTTATCATTGATTGAATCAAGCGTTGACTGTTGCAAAGTAGATATCCCAACATGACAATGTAGTGTCGGATTGTTCGCATGATAAAGTTCTAAAAGGTCATGCAAATCTTCCTTTTGTATCTTATCATTCTGATTTTGGAGATTGATTAAAAAAACGATATCATAGTTCTTTTGAAAATAAGCAAGATGTTTATACTTTGACTTAATATAGTCAATGGCTGGATCTAAGGGAGAGCGAATAGGATTATCTAATGTTAAATCATCACCATAGATTGATACCATGATTCCTTGATAAAAAGGGTACTTATCAATATCTAATATACTTAGGATAGAATCCCTTTCTTCTTCTGAATAGTAACGCGCAAGTAATAAATCGTGCATTTGATTGTTCTTACGCATGGATTGATTCTTTTTAATGGCATAGATTTTTAACAGTTCGGTAAGAAGAAGTTCAACGGCATTTTCAATTAACATAATTTCATTATCTGTTAGTTGATTAAATGATTGAAAGATTGAAAAAACATATTTTTGGTCTAACAAATCCGGAATATCGACACTAACAATGGATTGTGTACTATGATCGGAAAATTCGATAACTCTTTCGTAATATTGATTGTCGACAAACTTAATCTTTGGTTGAGGAACTTCTTTTATTACGTGATAGGGAAGTTGTTGGTCGTTAGTTGTGTAAAAAATAGAATGAGATTCATTTTCAAATTGAACTTCAGATTTTAGTAGTAACTGAAAGGATTTCAATAATTCTTTAATGGAAAGTTCTTTTAAAGAAAGTTGATTAATCGTTTTTCGAGCATTGTAGTACGAGTTTAAAATCTTGCTATTTTCATTAATGATTGGCTGCAAGACAGCTAAAATAATCGTTTCGTATTTTACACTCTCAGGTATTACGATTAATGGAATATCAAAAGCATTGCAATACTTAATTAGTAAGAAAGGCACTTCTTTAACAAGTCGATGAACCTTCAAAATTAGCCCACTAATGTTTAATGAGGACATCTTTTTGAAAAAAGAAAGCAAGTCTTCTTCCTTTAAATCAATTAAGGCATAATAACTTGTTAAAATTAGCTGATGTTTGCTTCCCCATTTTTCAATATCAGTTGCTTCTAAGATCATAACGGATGAAACTTCACGATCTAACATTTGATGATTAGAAACAATCTTAGCATCTTTAAAACAATCATTTTTGAGAATTTGTTGTAATTGCATGAATCATCTTTATCCTTCTAGGTTAAAAACACCGTCATATTTCAAAAATATTATATCATAAGTGATAAATAGAGTATAAAAAAACCCATCTGCATGGGTGTAAAATTTAAATGGCGGAGAGCATGAGATTCGAACTCACGGAAGCTTTCACTTCGCCACCTTTCCAAGATGGTGCCTTAAACCGCTCGGCCAACTCTCCAAGGTTCATTTGTCATTATACAAAAAAAACAAGTGTTTGTCACGAAGAAATGAACAAACGATGCTACAGCTAATCAAAGAAAGATCTAGGATGGTTAGTAGCATGAAAAATATGACAGTTGGATTGATGATTATCTATAGTATTTCGGATTTTGTTACAATAGTATTAACTTAAAACGTTGGTTAAGTAGTCAATTAGAAAGTGGTGAAATTATGAATTCATTTACCATTGAACGATTTTTAAAAAATACAACAATCACAGGATTAAGACTTGTTGCTGGAGAGCAAGGTGTTTTAAATACGATTAATAATGCCAATATTATTGATAATCCAGACTCATACGAATGGTTTACTGCTGGGGACTTTTTATTGACAACAGGATACATATATCAAAACAACGAGCAATTACAAAAGCAATTAATCAAAGAGCTTTCAGAGATGAACTGTGCTGGATTAGGTGTGAAAATTCATCGTTATTGGGATAAAGTACCTGAGACTATTATTAGTGAAGCAAATAAATACAATTTACCAATCATCGAAATTCCATACATTTATTCATTAGCACAAGTAACAAATTTCATCAATCAGACCATAAGTAAACGAGAAAATAGTTTACTAAACAAGTATAAAAACATTCATGAAGTGTTTAATCGTTGCTCTTTAGAAGATGGAGATTTCTTTCGAATTGTAGAAATTGCAAGTGACATGATAAATAATCCAGTCATTTTGGTCGATAGTAATTTTAATTTATTAAGTTATCATGAGCAAGCTAACAACCCTAAACCATTATCAGAAAACGTAAACTTAGTTATCGGGCAACGAATATTTTCAAATGAATTGATTGCAAGTATACCAACAAGTAGTGATAAATTTTCATTAAGTATAAAGCGTAAGTTTCCGCAAACTAGCAATGATATTACACTTAGAATCATACCGATTGCGTATGCTAAAGATTTGTATGGGTACTTGTTTGCTTGGGAAACTATTCGAAAACTAGAAAGCATTGATTATGTAGCATTAGAAACAGCCGCAACAACAGCAGCTTTACGACAAATCAAGTTACTTCAAATTGAAGAATCTCGATCTCGCATGAGAGATAGCTTTTTTGATGATTTATTGCAAGATAACATTATATCGACAGCCAACATTGAATCATTAGCAAAAATGCATGGCTTAAATACAAAAGCAACTCATGTCATTGCAGTTATTGATATTGATGTTGTTGATTTTTCTTTAGACCAGTACTTGTTAAACACCATTGGTTATCAAGCTAACCAGCATCACATGCATGTGCAAGTTTTAAAGCGGCAAAATAACTTTGTGTTATTTATTGCCTTATCTGATCAAGTTGGCAAACAAGATACGCTGTTGAAAACATATTTACAAGCACTAACACAACAAATCCAACAAGAACAACCAACACTACCTTTTAAAATAGGAGTAGGTAGTCATTGTACACAACTTCACAAACTTTCATATTCGTATAAGTTAGCACAAGAAGTGTTGCATCTATCCCAACAATTACAGTCAAAAAAGAAAATCGTCTTTTTTAATGATATGAGGGGATATCATTTGTTGCAAAAAAACATTAATCAAGCAGATTTACTGTCTTTCTTTAATCAAACATTAGGAGAACTATATGATTATGACATTCAACATGGTGGTGATTTATTAAGTACATTAGAGGTTTACTTCCAACATAATGCTAATTTATCAGAAGCGGCGAAAGCCATGTTCGTGCATCGCAACACATTTATTTATCGTTTAGAAAAAATTAAGAAAATACTAAACACAGATTTAAAAAACTCAGAAGAGAATTTTTTACTAATGCTTGCTTTGCATATTTTTAAAATAGTTAATATTTAGAGTGTTGAAGCTTTTTATTGTGTGATTTGCACAAAAAGAATTTTTTGTTTTTAGTTTATATGACCGATGTGAAAACACTTTCAGCGTGAGAAAATAAACATGCATAGAAATGGGTGATGATTATACAAATATTTAAATATTCTGCATCCTTGCAACCATTGTTATCTAAGCCAACAACATGTGAGATACATTCGATTTTTGACAGTACAATTAACATTTATTGTCAACATAAGTTGATTGCACTTTCACATAAAACAGCACCATTAACACCAATGAGCATCAATCTTGATTGCTCAGCATCTGTTTTTGAATCATTGAACATAAAAAAAGAAGATGATGTGTTATTGGATGATAATGGGATAATTCTTAATGATCAACGATTGTTTGATCTTGTTGGTCAAGCCATTGATTTATCGTATCCTGTTTATCATAAGGAAATTGATGATGAAGAGCTAATCCTGTTAAAGGCAAACATTGATTCATTGTTGCTATCGACTTCATCAAAAGGGCTATTGTTAAATAGTTGGCGTACGTTGTTTTATAACTATCCTAAAGAATCGTCCTTTTTACAATCGTATCTGTATGATTCACTAGTGGATATAAAACAAGAGTCAAATCTAAGAAAACAGGCACGAAAGATTAGCAATCTTATAGGAGCAGGAGAAGGATTAACTCCTTCAGGTGATGACTTTCTTTGTGGTATTCTTGCAATTTTTACTTACTTATCCAAAGATGAAACGATAAGTGAACTTAAAAAACAAGTAGTCAAGCAAGTAAAGAAAAATGCACATAAAACAACGGATGTAAGTAGAGAATATTTATTGTATGCAAGTGAGGGACTGTTTAATGAATATGTTAGTAAGTGTTTTAGAGAACATAATCATAATCAGCCATACTTACAGTATTTACACAAAATCAGTACTCTAGGTCACTCATCTGGAACTGATTTTCTAGTAGGAATGTATTTTGGATTAGAAATAGGAGGTATATTATAAATGATCCATAACGTAGTAAAAGAAAATGCGTACTTCGATTCAGTAACACTTATGCTATTTTCAAGCAAATTAAATGTTATTGAAGGAATTGAAGAAGCTGCTGTCATGATGGGGACCGACCATAACATTGATTTGATGTTAAGCTCAAAGGTTCTTACAAAAGAAGTGGCAGAAAAAGTAACAAGCAATGATTTGGTGATTGGTATTCGTGCACAATCTCAAGAAGTGATTGATGAAGCGATCGCTGTTTTAAATGAGCAATTTGAAAATAAAAACAAAGATGCTAAAAAACAAGATGTTGTGGTTAAAACAGTTCGTGCTGCAGTGAGTGAAAAACCAGAACTAAACTTTTCTATTATTTCAACACCAGGACGTTTTGCGAAAAAAGAAGTGTTGAACTGTTTAAAAAATGATATTAACGTTATGTTATTTAGTGATAATGTAACACTAGAAGATGAAAAAGAGCTTAAAGAGTTAGCTGTAGAAAAAGGACTGTTGATGATGGGGCCTGACTGTGGGACTGCGATTATTAATGGTGTTGCTTTAGGTTTTGCTAATGTAGTCAATCGTGGAAACATTGGGATTGTTGCAGCATCAGGAACAGGTTTACAAGAGGTAACAGTACTAGTAAATGAATTTGGTGGAGGCTTATCTCAAGCTATTGGTACCGGTGGACGTGATTTAAAAGAAGCCATTGGGGGTCAAATGGCGTTAATGGGCCTTGAAGCATTAAACAATGATCCAAACACAGAAGTTATTGGTTTAATCTCAAAACCTCCTTCAACAGCTGTTATGAAAAAGATACTTGAAAAAGTTGAATCTTTTGAAAAACCAGTTGTTGCATGTTTCTTAGGAGGCGATAAGTCTATTGTTGAAAACTCAAGCATTTACGATGCTTATACCTTAGAAAATGCAGCTCGCTACTTAGTAGCGTTGGCTAATGATCAAGAACCAACTCCAGCAAAAGAGTTAACACTTGCTGATGTGAAGCCATTATCTAAAAATAATAAAGGTCAATATATTCGTGGTTTATACACAGGAGGTACATTAGCCTATGAAACAATGCTATTACTAAATGAATCATTAGGTAATGTTTATTCTAACATCGCAATGGATAAAGATTTCGAGTTAGAAAATCCTGAATTAAGCGTGAAACACACAGTAGTGGATATGGGAGAGGATTACTTTACCGATGGTATGGCTCATCCAATGATCGATCCACGTCTTCGTTCAGAACGAATTAAAAAAGAAGTTGCAGACAAAGAGACAGCAGTTGTACTGCTTGACTGTGTATTAGGATATGGTTCTCATGAAGATCCTGCAAAAGAGATTGTAAAAGCAATCCAAGAAGCAAATCATTCACTTGTAGATCGTGAAGTTGACTATGTTGCTTCTGTAACAGGTACAGAACTTGATCCACAAGTTCGCTCTCAACAAGTATCAAAACTTGAATCCGTTGGGGTTGTTGTATTACCAACTAATGCTCAAGCTGCACAATATGCTGCACTTTTATTACAAAGCAAAGGAGGGCAACAATAATGTCAAAACTAAACGAATTATTTAATAAAGACTTATCCGTATTAAACATTGGACTTGAAACATTCAAAGACACAATGGATAGTCAACATGTTGATGCTATTCATATGCAATGGCGTCCACCAGCCAATGGAAATCCTATGTTAGCAAGTATTTTAGCTGATTTAGACATGGATAAAATTGATGAAGCAAACAAAAAAGCGTTTGATATCATTAATCAAGCGGAGCCAAACCTTATTGGTGTTAAAACAGCAAAAGATGTTTTAGTCGGTATGGAAAAATATACCATTGGTCATGCTGGTCCACCACTTGCTTGGGATGAAATGTGTGGCCCACTTCAAGGTGCAGTGCTTGGAGCAGCGGTGTATGAAGGATTAGCAGAAACTCTTGAGGAAGCTGAGAAGCTTGTCCTTGATGGGAAAATTACATTTAAACCTAACCATGAAATGGGAGCGGTTGGACCAATGACTGGTATGATTACATACTCAATGCCACTTTGGGAAGTAAAAAATGAGACTTTTGGAAATGTAGCTTATTGTACATTTAATGAAGGTTTAGGAAAAGTAATGCGCTTTGGTGCAAATGGACCAGAAGTTATCGAACGTCTTAAGTGGATTGAGCAATCATTAGCACCTGCCTTTAAAAAAGCGCTTGAACTATCAGGTCCTATTTCATTAAAAGTAATCATGGCAAAAGCACTTGCGATGGGTGATGAGATGCATCAACGTAACACTGGTGCAACATCCTTGTTTGTTCGTGAAGTAATGAAGTATTTAACCCAAGTGGTGGAAAATAGAGATGAACTAACAAAAATCACTGATTTTATTACAGGAAATGATCAATTTTATTTAAACCTAGCCATGGCAAGTGGAAAAGCGATTACCGATCCTGCAAAAAATATTCCTTACAGTACAGTAGTCACAACCTTAAGTCGTAATGGTACCAACTTTGGTGTGAAAATTAGTGCGATGGGAGAACAATGGTTTGAAGCACCGGTTAATGATCCTAAAGGATTGTTCTTTCCAGGTTATGGACCAGAAGATGCAAATCCAGACATTGGAGATAGTGCAATTACAGAAACTTTTGGTATTGGAGGATTTGCGATGGGTTCAGCACCAGCGGTTGTGCGCTTTGTAGGCGCTAGCTCAGTCGCCGAAGCCATCGAATATAGTGAAAGCATGCAAGAAATTTGTGTGGGATTAAGTCCTCATTACATTATTCCTACTATGAATTTTGTTGGTACTGCAACAGCCATTGATGCACGTAAAGTCGTTGAAACAACTATTCTTCCTGTTATTAACACAGGAATGGCACATAAAAAGCCTGGTATTGGTCAGGTTGGTGCTGGTATTGTTACAGCACCATATGAAGCATTTTCAAAAGCTATTGTTGCATTTCATGCTTCATTAAATGAAGATAAATAATAAAAACGTGTGAGTAAAAGACACTCTTTTACTCACACATCCTTCTTTTCTTTATCAATGAGTTGTTGTATCACTGATAAAGCAAAGAAACACGTTGAATTTAATGCATAAATGAGATAGCATCTTCCTTTCTTTGGTGCAAAAAGTTTGACACCTTAACAAGGTGTCAAATATGCATCAAATTGGGATTATTAAGTAAGGAGAAGAAAATATGCCACTCAATATTCTAATGTGGGTCATGGCTGCACTTCCAATTGTCGTGTTGTTAGTGCTTATGGTTGGGTTAAATTGGGGTGCTACAAAAGCAGCGCCCATTGGACTTGCTATTGCCATTTTCACAGGATTGTTCTTTTATAAAGCAGATTTAAGTTTAATAAGCTCAGAAGCCTTAAAGGGGCTTTGGAGTGCTTTAGTTGTACTCATTGTAGTATGGCCCGCGATTTTGTTGTATGAAGTAGTTACTGAAGCGAAAGCTTTTGTTGTGTTTCGTAAAGGACTACAAAAAGTTACTCCCAATGAACTTATTCAAGTAATTGCTCTTGGATGGGTTTTCATGTCCTTTTTACAAGGAATTACAGGATTTGGAGTACCTGTTGCTGTTGGAGCACCACTTTTAGTTGGTATGGGTGTATCTCCAGTGTTTGCCGTGTTAATTCCACTATTAGGCCATGCATGGGCTAATACATTTGGAACCCTTGCAGTTGCTTGGGACGCATTAGCATTACAAACGGATTTAGCATCCGATCCAGCATTGTATTTTCAAACAGCGTTTTTCGCTGCTTTGTTTATTTGGATTTGGAACTTTATAACAGGTATTGCCATCGCTTGGATTTATGGTAAAAAAGAAGGTCTTAAAAAAGGATTACCTGCGGTAGCACTAATTTCTTTAATTCAAGGGGGAGGGCAGTTGTTGTTAAGTCAAATTAATCCAACATTAGCGGCATTTATCCCTTCCACAATTTCTTTAATTGTCGTCTTTGCATTAAGCAAAACTAAAATGTATGGAACTCCATGGAAATTAGAGAAATCTGCGATTATGGATCGTAAAGCAAATGAAACTTTGTCCGATGATGCTCCTACAAACATGAGTGTTCATCAAGCATTCTTTCCATATTACACATTAACTGTTATTACTTTAGTTATTCTACTAATTGCACCAATTAAAAACTTTTTGGGACAGTTTAGAATTGGATTTAGTTTTTCTCAAACTGTAACTGGGTATGGTTACATTAATCCAGCTGTTGACATGTTTTCACCATTAGCTCCATTTACCCATGCTGGATTATTCTTAATCGTATCTTCCGCTATTGGATTTATGTTTTATCAAAAAAATGGTTGGGTGAAAAAAGAAAACGCAAAAGAAGTGTTGCGTCGATCCTTTAAAAAGACGGGACCTTCAGCTGTTGCGGTATTAGGGTTTATCTTAATGTCTAGAATGATGGGTGGTACTGGTCAAACAGTTATTTTAGCCCAAGGTATTGCCGCAACCTTTGGAGTATACTATGCGATTTTAGCTCCAGTAATTGGTATGTTAGGTTCTTTTATGACAAGTTCTAACATGGCATCCAACATCTTGTTTGGAGAATTTCAATTAACAACATCATCTATTTTAGATCTCAACACAGCTGCCATATTAGGATCACAAACTGCAGGAGGAGCCATTGGTAACACATTATCACCAGGAAATATCATTTTGGGAACTACCACTGCGGGTATTTTAGGAAAAGAAGGGCTCGTACTTAAAAAAGTATTACCCATAACACTTACTACAGCGGTTATCGTTGGAGCGATACTCTTTGTGTTAGTGGTCTTATAAGAAAGGACAAAACATATGAAAATCGTTATTGCATTAGGAGGAAATGCTCTTGGAAACAATCCTCAAGAACAATTACAATTAGTTAAAGAAACAGCTAAACCTTTAGTAGATTTAATAGAAGAAGGACATCAGCTAGTTATTGCTCATGGAAATGGACCACAAGTAGGGATGATTAATCAAGCTTTTGATGCTGCAAATCATGCAGTAAACACTCCTGAAATGCCTTTTGCTGAGTGTGGAGCTATGTCTCAAGGATATATTGGTTATCATTTACAAAATGCCATAAGAGATGAGCTAGCAAGTAGAAACATTAAAAAAGATGTCGCTACTATTGTGACGCAAGTTGTTGTGGATCAACATGATCCAGCATTTAAAAACCCAACAAAACCAATTGGTTCATTTTACACCTTAGAAGAAGCACAAGAGCTTGAAAGAACAAAAGGATACACGATGGTTGAAGATGCTGGACGTGGTTATCGTCGTGTCATCGCAAGCCCTAAACCTGTGGATGTTGTTGAAAAAGACGTAATAAAAACATTAGTTGACAACGGTGTGGTTGTTATAACCGTTGGCGGTGGTGGTATTCCTGTCATCCAACAAGAAAACCAATTAGTTGGTGTTGATGCTGTTATTGATAAAGACTTTGCATCAGCTAAAGTTGCTCAACTTGTTGATGCTGACTACTTGTTTATATTAACTGCTGTTGATCGTGTAATGATTAATTATAATCAACCTAATCAAAAATCATTAGAATCAATCAGTGTAGAAGAAGCAAGACAATACATAAAAGAAGGTCACTTTGCTCCTGGAAGCATGCTTCCAAAAGTAGAAGCTGCCATTTCGTTTGTTGAAAACAACAATGAAAAGACAAGTGTTATTGCTGCCTTAGATAAAGCAAAAGCGGCACTTTCTAATCAATCTGGAACAAAAATCGTTAACAAATAAAAACTATACTCCTATAGTGATATGAAAAAAACAGGCTTGGACAACCTGTTTTTTTCTATTGGCTATTGTATACATCAAGTGCTGCTAAGACAGCTTTGTTTGTATTGATAGGTGCTTTGTGATAGGCAAGTAAGCTTTCTAAAGCTCCAAGAAGAATTAACACATTTTGTTTTCGACTACTATAACCTAAAGCACCGATACGCCATACTTTGGACTTAAGCTCTCCAAATCCAGGTGCAATCTCAATGTTATAATGTTTCACTAACTCACTACGAATTAAATCACCATCGACTGAATCTGGAATCTCAATGCAATTAATGGTTGGCATCAAATGTTTACGATCGCCAAAGATAGTTAATCCCATCGCTGTTAATCCAGCAAGTAGAGCTTTGTTGTTTAGGGCATGTCGTGCAATGCGGTTTTCTACGCCTTCTTCTAAGGTTAAACGATAAGCCTCATATAGAGCGTACAACATGCTTGTGGCCTCTGTATGATGGTTTAAACGCGGCTCACTCCAATATTGTTGCAGTTGACTCAAATCAAGATAATTACTTAGTATCATGTTTGGATTTGTGCTAGAAGGATCAAGTCCTTGTTCTATTTTTTGACGTTGCAAGATAATCTTTTCAACACGGTCATTGTAGGTGATAGGGGCAAATCCTGCTGGCATGGATAAACATTTTTGGCTTCCACTTGAAACAGCATCAATACACCACTCATCTGTATAAAAAGGTGCTCCTGCAAGGGTCGCTACTGTATCAACTACTAAAATAATATTTTGTTTTCGACAGTACTTTCCTAGTTGTTCTAATGGTTGCATCATGCCTGTTGATGATTCACCATGAACAACCGCCACTACTTTTGGCTTAAAAGCATCAATTTCTTTTTTAAGTTCTTCAAAAGAATATACTTCACCTAGTGGCTTGGTTGTTTTATGAACATTTGCTTGTGCTCTCTCTGCAATTTCAACAATCAAATGACCAAAACGACCAAATACTGGCACGTATATTTTATCGTTAGGTTGAAGGATGGAAAAAAGCAATGCCTCCATTCCAGCTCTTGCAGTTCCAATAATGGCATATGTCCATTTATTTTTAGTTTGAAAGATTTTACGACCCATTATCATCGTTTGGTCCATAATATCTAAAAACTCTGGGTCAAACTGCCCAATAATTGGGTTTGTCATGGCTTTTAATACACGGGGATCTGCTTCTACCGGCCCTGGTGTCATAATAATTCGATGTTCTATAAATAGTGGTTTTTTCATGTTTTTCCCCTTTAGTTATACGTATATTCTACCATGAAAAAAGAAGTTAACTTGCTCATCAGTCAACTTCCTAAGGAACTATTTTGCCCAAACATCTTGATAACTATCATCATTTTCAAACTTATGTTTGACATAACTGCATTTAGGAATGATTTTCAGTTGGTTAGCTCTAGCATAAGCAACTGCTTCATCCAACAATGTTTTTGCTATTCCTTGACCTTGCAAGGATTTATCTACTTCTGTTGATTCAATAATCATAGTACTATCTTCTAGTGCATATTCAATAAATGCCTTTTTATTTTCAATGGACTCTCCAATGTAAAAAAAATTCTTTTCATGGTTAATCATAATATCATCTCCATCCTTAGAATATCATATTGTGAGTGAATGTTCATGCAAAACACTTCAATTATTTGATATGATAATACTATGAAACGAACCTTTATTGCACTAGCTTTATCAACTGAAATTAAAACGTACTTAAGTGAGATTCAAGCGTATATTAAAAGTGGTACGTCTTCTATAAAGCTAGTGAGACCCGAAAATATGCATGTAACACTTGTGTTTTTAGGTGAAAAAACAAACCAAGAAATTGATATCATCTGTGACTGTTTAGAAGATATACCATTTAATATAACGGAGATTGAACTTTCTCATGTTGATTTCTTTTATAAAAAAAGATCGAATGTTTGTTATGTTGCCTTAAAAGAAAGCATGGCGTTGCATCAGCTTTATCAAGACATTATAGCGAGTTTAAAACAAGAAGGTATCACTTATCAAAAACAACCCTATAAGGCTCATATAACCATTGCTAGAGAGGTTAGATTAAAGGAAAATCAGTCGTTTGTTATGCCATATATTAAACAAAAGAAAATACAAATGGATTCATGTTGTTTGTATCATTCTCATCGAAGAAACAATCAACTTGTGTATGATCCTTTGTGCTGTATTAATGGTAAATAAAAAAGATGTCGAAACATCTTTTAGTTAAATAACAATAGTAAACTAATCATAATAGGAGAGTATGCAAGCTTTTTCCCTTTGGATGATAATTGCATCGATAATTCTTGGATAGTTGCTATTTTATCAGCCCAACTAACAATCCATGCTTCTTTACTCTTAGGTTTTATTTTACCGACTGGCCACATATGACTTACAATAATGTCTTCCATTAATGGTGTTACTTCAGTGACTGTTTGTGCATTAAGAAGGGCTTGTTGTGGATGAACATCCACATGGCTTCCTTTTATTGGTTGTTCAGTTCGCCACTCATACAAAAAGAAATCATGAAGTAGTGCAGCACGTACAGTTTCAATAACATTAACATTCTTTTTCTTTGCTAATAAAAAAGACGTATAAGCCACATTCAGTGAGTGATCTAAACGACTTGTGTTTAGATGTTGTTTATATTTCTCAAGTTCAATAACTTTTTGATTGTGAAGCAAATCTTGAATGATTGCTTGGAAGTGAATCATATCCACAGAAGGTTGATGAGGGTTAAATATCATAGCACATCAGTTCTCCTTTAAAACAATACTGATGCAATATAACATGTTTTGAATATCAATGCAATCTTTTCACTTAATCTTCATCTTTATTTTTTTGTTGGAAAAGAGTTAAGATCGTTCCAACTATAAATAAGACAACAATAACACTAAGTTGTTTCTTCATAAGTTAATCCAACTTTCTATTAAAAACCAAAACGTTTAACAAATGGTTTTGCTTTAACAATGCCATATGAAAGTAATGGGGCAAACATAATCATCCCAAAGATCGTTCCTTCTCGTACTGTAAAGGGTACTTGATACAATAAACTAATACCAACCGCAATTACTATACATACCACATCAACACCTTGCCGAAGTTTTGAAAAAGAAATGTTTGTCTTAGTTGAAACAACCATGCAAGCTGCTTCTAAAGGGAAACTTAAAAAATCGATGGACATAATCATGGAAAGAGCAAAAATGACAACTAGCAAAGAACTAATAAGCATGACATACCTAAGCAACAACGAAGATATCACCCAAGTGCTCATAATGTCATAGTAAACTAAATTAACCATCATACCTAATAAGATAGCCATTCCAACTTGTAAAAAGGCAAGCGGTTTAAATGCTCTTTTTAATAAAATTAGTTGTAGTAGTACACAGCTAATGTTTAACATCATTGAAAAGGTTCCTACTTTTATACTTGTGATGTAAGAAAAGCTTTGACTAAAAGCATCCCATGCTCCAACACCCACTGCAGCTTTTAATCCCATGGAAACACCAATTGCGCCTATAAGAACAAAAAAGAATGTCCACAATGTTTTTTTTATAAAGATTGACATGTTACTCCTTACTCCTATGATAAAATACTTACTATAAGTAATATATCATAGTTTAGAGCAATTGATAAGAAAGAAGGCCAACATGAACAATCTTATGCTTAATGAGTTAGTTAATTTTAAAAGCACACGAGTCTTTAGTGAGCAATCCATTGATGAAGAAATTAAAAGAAGCATTCTTCAAATTGCAACTTTTGCCCCAACAGCAGGCAACATGATGATGTATGCCATGATTGATGTAGTCGATCAATCATTAAAAGATCAATTATCCATCACGTGCGATAACCAACCTTTTATTAAAACGGCCCCAATGGTCGTTGTGTTTTGTAGTGATAATCATCGATTTAACACAGGTGCAAGGCATTTTTATAATCCTGATTTTAAACAACCAGAAATGGGAGATTTTCTTTTAGCGGTTAGTGATACACTAATTATGGCACATCATGCTGTGTTAGCTGCCCATGGTTATGGCATTGGTAGTTGTTATATTGGTGATATATTGGAAAACATAAAAACCCATCAACAGCTTTTACAACTACCTGATCATGTAATTCCAATTGCGATGGTTGTTTTTGGTTATCCTACCCAATCCCAACAAGATCGTGTCAAACCAAAACGTTTTGATCTTGATTTTGTTTTATCCACCAACACATACCAAGAAAAAAAGTTATCGAATCATGAAAAAGCGATAAGCAAGCGTAATGAAGCGATGAACCTTCATCATATAAAAGCAAAAGAATATTACACAGATTATGGAAATAGAAAAGTTGAAAGTGAATTTATGAAGGAAATGAATCGCTCATGTGAGCAAATAGTTAAAAGATTTCTCAAAGAAAAATGAAACCATTGTATTTTTGTGCATGCAATGGTAGAGTTTAATGTATGATACAAAACATTATTTTATTACTAATTTTACAACTTATGTATGTGCCAATGCTCGCACTTAGAACCATAAGTATGGTAAAAAAACTAAGGGTTCTAACTGCTTTTTTCGGGTTTTTAGAGAGTTTAATTTATGTGTTTGGTTTAGCTATTGTGCTTAGTGGAGATCAAACGATTATTGAAATGCTTGTGTATGCTATTGGGTTTTCTTTAGGACTCATAGTTGGAATTCAAGTGGAAAACAAAATTGCGATTGGCTATGTTTCTTTTTTAGTGAACATACGTGATAAAAACATGGAGCTCATTGATGCACTTCGTGAACGTGGTTTTGGTGTTACTATATTTAGTGGGGAAGGACGCGATGGGACTCGCTATCGATTGGATATTTTAACACGACGCTCTCAAGAAGAAGAGTTAATGAAATTAATCGAACATTTTGAACCGTATGCGTTTGTCATGGCGTATGAACCAAGCCGATTTAAAGGTGGGTTTATGGAAGTGTTGATGAAGAAACAGTTAAGTATTAAAAAGCGTTTTAAACCTAAGCCACTACCTGTTGATAAGACGCAGGATGATGCATCATGGTATAAGAAAACAGCTGAAAGTATTGCACATGAGGTAAGTGAATTAGTTGCCCCCATCGATGATGAAGTAGAATAAGGAAAAATAACATGAACAGAGTAGAAAATATTCCAAGAGAATTTGAAGCGATTAAAGATAATAACGAAACAATGTTATGGAGTGATCAACCAGTTTTTGTCCCTTTTATGATGCAAGCTGTTCCATTTTTAATGCTTGGGATTGTTTGGTTTTTAATTAATAGCACCTTTTATCAATTTATGTTTGAGGATAACTTAATGTTTGCAGGATTTTCATCTTTTGCATTGCTGTTTGTCGTTGTTCATCAGTTTCCACTTATTGCAAGTGTACTAAATGCGATAAGATTACTATTGGTGTTTAAAAATACAGTGTATGGTTTTTCCAACAAACGAGTCATGTTGCGAACTGGCTTTTTTGGAACTGATTTTAAAGTCGTTGATTATGATAAGATTCAAAATCTTGAAGTTAATGTCAATCCAATCGAGAAACTTTTCCATGTGGGAAAAATCAGAATATATTCTGGAGAAGTAAGTGTAAGAAACAATCAATCTCATCCAAAATACACTGTTTTTTATGCCATTAAAAATCCTTATGATGTATTCAAACAATTAAAAAATGTTTCATTGGATATTAAAACCGATTGGAGTTATCCTAACGATTATCGACCAGAGAAAAATAAAGGATATAACACAGAGTATCGAAAATAGGAGGAAAAATGAAAAACATTGTTTTATTTCGACATGCGAAAGCACATCCACTAGAAGATCACCAACAAGATTCACAACGTGAACTAACAAGCAAAGGTGAGCAATCATTACGTTTAATCACACCTTCAATGAAACAGTTAATCCAAGATATGGAAAAACTTGAAATCGTTTCTTCACCTTATGTACGGGCTGTGCAAACGGCTACGATCTTATCGCAAGAGTTAGGGCTAGTGTATGAAAAGACCTTTAAAAGCATCGCCAATGGTAATTTTGATGCTTTTGTAAAAGATTTAAAATCATGCAGTGCAAAAAATATCTTGGTGGTTGGTCATCAGCCATACTTAAGTGAATTTGCTTATGAAATCGCAAGTGTTAACATACCATTTGAAACTGCATCATGTGCTTGCATTGAACTTTCATCAAGTGGAAATCGCTTGATTTGGGCAATTAATAATAAAACACTTCAAAAAATTGCAAAATGAACCTTGTTTTAATGTGTTTTTATGTTGATGTTGTGAAAAGTCTGATATAATAACAACTGAGGTAAAGCATATGAACAAATCACAGAAAGAAGCATTTCAGCCTTTGTTTGAGGCAGTTTTAAAATTAAAAAGCATAGAAGATTGTGAAAATTTCTTTGAAGATCTATGCACAATCAGAGAATTAAAAGATATGACTGATCGTTTAGAAGTAGCGAAACTACTTCTGTCAGGGGAAACATATGAGTCAATCAGTGAGCAAACAAAGGTAAGTAGTGCCACAATTTCACGTATCAATCGATGCATACAATATGGAAATGGTGGATACAAAGAAATTATCTCTCGAGTTAAGAGATAATTTTTTATTCATATACTTTACAATGATAAAGTGATGAAGTATAATAGGCTACATGAACAAATAAAAAGAGGAGAGTAAAATGAAAAGATTACTTATTGCAGTTGTTATGTTGTTGGTTGTAGCGGGATGTACAATGACTTCATCAAGTGAAATAGATACAAGTCTACAAGATGTATTGGATGCTAATGTGATGGTTGTTGGTTATACGGAATATCCACCAATGGGATTTACTGAAAATGGTGTAGTAACCGGTTTTGATATTGAAATCGCCAAAGAAGTCGCACGTCGTTTAGGTGTTGAAGTGGAATTTGTATACATAGATTGGGATGCTAAAGAACTAGAGTTAAGCTCAAAAAACATTGATATGATTTGGAATGGGTTAACCATTACCGAAGAAAGAAAAGAACAAATACTATTTTCAAAGCCGTATTTTGATAATCGTATTGTGATACTTAGTTTAGCGGACAGCGCAAAAAACACGATTGCTGATTTAGCTGATAAAAAAGTTGGTGTAGAATTATCAAGTTCTGGACAAATTGCATTAGAAAACAATGCAATCGCTAGTGAATTAGATGAAATCGTTAAGTTTACAACGATTACTGAAGCTTTGTTGGATTTAAAAGCAGGTGGAATTGATGCGATTGTTGCAGATGAGATATTTGCTCGATATGCTTTAAGTAAAGATGATGGCGCGTATTTTATTGCCGAGGAAGTGTTTAATTCTGAAAATTATGGTGTCGGATTTCGCTTAGAAGATATTGCACTACGTGATAAAATTGATGAGATTTTAGATGAAATGGCAAGAGATGGTACCGCAAAAGAAATATCTGAATTTTGGTTTGAAGAAGATTTATTAAAACGTTAACATGGATTATTATGTTCAAATAACACCTCATATCCTAGAAGGGTTTAAGACTTCACTGTTTGTGTATAGTTTAACTCTTTTAAGCGCTATGCCCATTGGATTATTGATTGCTTTAGTGGTTGTTCAAGTACCGATATTAAAAAGACCAGTCAGTGTCTTTACATGGATTATTCGAGGCACACCACTGTTGTTACAACTATACATTACGATGTATGGAATTCCATTACTATTTCCTATGCGAATGAATCGACTATTTGCAGGAACGATTACCTTTATCGTCAACTACACTGCTTATTATGTTGAAATCTTTCGCAGTGGACTTCAAATTATCCCATTAGGACAATGGCAAGCAGGGTATGTTTTAGGATTTAATACTTATCAAAAATTACGGTACATCATATTTCCACAAGTCATTCGTAACACATTGTTACCACTTATTAATGAGGCGATAACACTAGTTAAGGATACTTCCTTATTAGCTGCTATTGCGATTGCTGAAATGCTTAGAAATGCACGAGAAATTGTAGCTCGAGATTTAAGAGTGGATGCACTAATTGTTGTTGGTGTTGTGTATTTAATGTTTAGTTTGTTTGTGGTGTTAATTGGAAAAGCATTAGAAGGGAAACTACTTAAGGTGCGATCATGAGTTTGCAAGTGAATAACGTAAGCTTTGCTTATAGCGATAAAGATGTAATTAGACAATTATCCTTTAATGTTACTGATAATGAACTATGTGGCATTGTTGGTTTAAGTGGTGGTGGGAAAACGACACTATTAAAACTTTTAAGTGGTTTATATAAACCAAAAAAAGGACAAATCACATACGATGGCATCGCAACATACCAAAGCAACAAGCGTAATGATCAATTGTTTAAGCAAATCGGGGTTGTTTTTCAAGATTTTCAACTCTTTGATCATATGAAAGTACTTGAAAATGTTGCCCTACCTTATCGACTTAAATACAAAGTGAATAAAGAAACTGCAAATAAACAAGCATCAGAAATTCTATCTAGTTTAGGGTGTGAAGATGTTGTTAATCAATACCCATATGAATGTTCTGGTGGTCAAAAACAGCGTATTGCCATTGCACGAGCATTAATATTACAACCATCAATTTTGTTAATTGATGAGCCAACTAGTGCTTTAGATAAAGAAAACACCTTGATCTTAATCAAGGTGTTGCAAGATTTAAACAAACAAGGATTGACCATTATTACAATTACGCATGATTTACTATTTGCAAATCAATTGTGTGAGCGAATCATTGAAGTTTCTCAAGGTCAAATTATTAAAGATATGCTAAGAGAAGACTATTTTTTAGATAACTAATTCTTATTTGAAAAGCTCGAGCCATGAAGTTCGGCTTTTTTCTTTAAAAGCAATGATTTCATCATGATGTGCCTTGGCAACATCATAACCTAGCTGGATTGCTGCTTTTCCCTTTCCAAATGAGAATATACCAATTTCTTTATCAAAAGCATTAATGTTTAAGTCAGCATGTCGTATCGCCATCGCATCTGCTTCATTGATCATGATTTCGATAACACGACTTGCAATATCAAGAATTTTTGTCGTTGTATGATAATCGTTTTGAACTCCCATTGTCATCGATAAAATTGGATCAAATCCAGCTTGTTTAAGTGGATGTACCGGTGCATTCATCATAACACCACCATCCACAAGTTGATAATCTCGCCACATCATTGTTTCGATAACCATAGGAAAAGAACAGGAAGCTTGCAGAGCTTCACTTATGGTTGCATCATGAACAAGAATGTAATCTTTAAAAGCATGATTTTTATTTTTAATGTTTGTAAATAAAACTGTTTTTCCACTGTTTAAATCCACGGCATTAACAATAAGTGGATACTTTAAATCATTCAAAGTGTGAGCTTCACATTTTATGAGTTGTTTAGACAATATATCTACAAATTTTGCAGGGGAAATTAATCCACTTGCATCATTTTTAAGAAGTGGGAAAACTTGTGCACTTGAAGGTTTTAGTAAACGATGTTTTATGATATGTTCTTCAATTTCTAACATGTACTTTTCGATATTACTTGCACTACATCCACAAGCTGAAAAGGCTGCGACTAATGAACCCATGGAGGTTCCAGCGAATGCTTGAGCATGCACGTTTACTTCTTCTAAGTATTTTAGTATCCCGATTTGAGCGTATGCTTTTATTCCTCCACCTGCAAAGGAGTATGCAGTTTTTTTCTTGCCCATATTTTTCACCCACTTTCTAACTACTAATGTACTCAATAATGTAAAAAAAAACAAGTGTTCATCAAAGAAAAATGAAAGGACACTGAAAATTTAACTGTTTTTTGATATCACTCTTGTAAAGTATGATATACTTTATAAAGCAAACATAGGTTTATGTTTTTTTAATTAAATAAAAAGAATAAGGAAGGTAGATTTTATGTCAAAAATTGCAATATTAACAGATTCAGGAAGTGGCTATCCATTAGAAGAAGCAAAAGCAAACAATGTATATGTACTTCCACTTCAAGTTATTGTTGATAATGTCGCGTATGAAGATGGAGTTACATTAACGACATCTCAACTTAACGAACATTTAAAGAACAAGAAAGTTCCTAAAACTTCTACTCCAACATTTGCGACCATTCTTGCCATGTTTGATCAAATTATTGAAGATGGTTATGATCAAATTATTGCACTACCTTTATCACGCAGCTTATCATCAACGGCTGATTATTTTAAACAAGCAGCACAAGAAAAAGAGATTGATCTAGTTGTAGTAGAAATATACACGACCATGTTTTTACAAAAACATTTAACAGATCTTGCACAACGTTATGTAACACAAGGTTTTAGTACAAATCAAATTGTAGAGAAACTAAATGAAAAAATTGACCAAGCACATTGTCTTATTATGCCTAGTGATCTCAATCATTTAAAAGCAGGTGGACGCTTAACACCAGCTGCAGCTTCTTTAGCTGCGTTATTAAAAATTCGTCCAATCCTTGCTTTATCGAAAGCAACAGATGGAAAAATTGATGTTGTGGATAAGGTGAGAACTGATAAAAAGGCACTAAATAGTGCCATCAAACTATTAAAGAAGCAGTTTGATAAGAAAGATGTAGTTGTATACATTGGTCATAGTGATGCTTATGAAAAAGCAGAAGTAACAAAGCAATTATTAGTAGAAGCAGGCTTTTCTATAGAAGATATTATAATTCAAGATATCGTCGCTGTTATTGCTAGTCATACAGGACTTGATTGTGTAGGAATCCAAATCATTGAAAAATAACTCGTTTTATGAGTTATTTTTTTATACTTTATACTTTAATAGACTAAATATTTGGTATAATATTCTCAATTAAATACACTTGTGTATGTAGGGGGAGTTATGATTTGTCCATCATGTCAAAAGATGATTGGTGCAAATGAAAGAGTTTGTCCATATTGTGGAAGTAAAATCATTCATCCATCACTTGTTCAACCCAAGGTTGAAATTTTCCCTATGATAAAATTAACAAACACAAAGGGTATGTTTTTTTACTAATAATCATTGTTTCATTAAACTAAGTAAACAATCAAGAAAACAACGAGATGACCATGAACAGTAAACCAATCGAGTATAAATGGGAGGCCACGCTACATTTATTTAAAGATAAAACAATCGCAAAGCAATTAAGCATTGCGATCGGATTACCTTTTGGTATTTTAATTGCGTTTTTACTGTATGTTTACATAAAAAATCCGAGTTCATCGATTCTGTATGCTTTAAGCATGATTGCTTTGTTGTTTGTCACAACATTTCTACTATTAACTTTTGCCTATCAAAATAAGATGGCAGTTACATATGAGCTTAATTCAAAACACATGATCATGAAAATGGCTGAGAAACAGCGTAAGGTCAACCGTTGGGTTAACATAAGCCTTGCGATATTAAGCATCTTTAATAAAAATGTAACAACGATGGGAATTTTTATGCTTACATCGCACAATCAAAAACAAACCATGCGATTAGATCATATAAAAAAAGCAAAAGGATTTCCTGAAAAATACAAAATTGTGGTGTATGATAATTATCGTAGTTTTATTTTACAATGCCACCCAAACAATTATGGTGACATTAAAAACTTCATCCAACAATACACAAACCTAATCCAAAAGTAATGATTAATTTATCATTGAACATATTGAGATTTGCGATAGCCTAAAAAGAACGTAAGGATATCGTTTTTACTTGTTATTGCGACATAGAGCACATAAATTGCCCCAGTAAAAAAGCCAAACACCATCATTGCTACAACCCATATGATTTTTACGAGCAAGTTTTGTTCTCTAAAAACAATCCATAATGAGAAAAGCGTAAATCCTGTGTATAAGTCGACAAGGGATACAATACCCCAAGGATTACTTAAAATAAGTGATCCATCTTCAAAGAAATCACCAACCGTAAATCCATACACTAACACACCTCCCATTGCTATTATTCCTAACCATGCTATAACCTTTGTAATTTTCATAGTATCCTCCCTGTTTTGTCTATTATACAAAACTAGCGTACACTTTACATCATTAAAGCATTAAAAAAGCTCTTATCGTTTGATAAGAGCTATACTATTTTAAAATTGTTCAGTGATTGATTTTCCTTGCATGTGTAAGACAAGATAATCTGGACCGCCAGCTTTTGAATCAGTTCCACTCATATTGAAGCCACCAAATGGTTGATAGCCAACAATAGCACCTGTGCATTTACGATTTAAGTATAAGTTACCTACAAAGAATTCTTCACGAGCTTTTTCTAAGTTTGCACGATTTTTACTAATAACTGCTCCTGTCAAACCAAACTCTGTGTTGTTTGCGACCTCAATCGCTTGATCAAAGTCTTTTACTTTGCACACAGCTAATATTGGACCAAAAATTTCTTCTTGCATTAAGCGAGCATTTGGATCCACATCCACATAAACGGTAGGTTCAATAAAATATCCTGTAGAATCATCCGCTTGTCCACCAATTAGTAAACGTCCTTCTTTGTTTCCAACATCAAAGTAAGAAGTAATCTTATTAAAGGCTGCTTTATCATTTACTGGTCCCATAGTGTTTTTAACATGTTGTGGATCACCTAAGATAATCTCACTTGTAAGTGTTTTAATTTTTTCTAACATTTCATCGTACACATCTTCTAAGATAATTGCACGAGAACAAGCAGAACATTTTTGACCACTAAATCCAAATGCAGATCCGACAATCGATTGAGCAGCTAAATCAAGGTCTGCATCTTTATCCACAATAATCGCATCTTTACCACCCATTTCAGCGATAACTCGTTTTAACCATATTTGTCCAGGTTGAACTTTCGCGGCTTTTTCATAAATGTTTACCCCAACTTCTTTACTTCCTGTAAAAGACACAAATCGAATCTTTGGATGATTGATTAAATATTCTCCAACTTCAGATCCTTTACCTGGTAAAAAGCTTAAAACACCTTTTGGTAATCCAGCTTCTTCTAAAACTTCCACAAATTTGTAGGCAATTACTTGTGTAGTACTTGCAGGTTTTAAGATAACGGTATTACCACTAACTAATGCTGCGGTAGTCATACCCGTTAAAATTGCAAGTGGGAAATTCCATGGTGTAATAACAACACCAACACCAAGGGGAATATAACGATACTCATTTCTTTCTAAATCTCTACGGGATAATACTTTATCGTCTATGCGTTCTAGTTCTAACATTTGACGACCATAATATTCTAGAAAATCAATGGCTTCCGCAATGTCACCATCGGCTTCTAACCATGGTTTTCCTGCTTCAATGGTAAGTAAAGCATTAAACTCATAACGACGTTTTCTAATGATGTTAGCAGCTTTAAACAACACATCAGCACGAACTGAAGCGGGGGTTTTACTCCAAGTTTTAAAAGTGTTGAGTGCAACATCAATGGCTTTATCAGCTTCATTAACTGTTGCTTGTGCGATGGTACCAACCACTTCCTTGTGATTAGCAGGATTTAATGATGTGTATTTTTCCTTAGTAGACACTCTTTCACCATCAATAATCAAATCATAATGCTCACCTAAATAACGGCGAACAACATCGAGTCCTTTTTGGTAGTTCTCCATGTTTGTAGGATGTGAATAATCCTTAATAGGTTCAGTCTTGTACGAATAAATTGCCATAACTCTTCCTCTCTTTCTTTATACTACTGATTTCTCTATATCAAAAGATGTTTGATATTTAAATCGATCAATCGATAAAAATTCAACATCCATTGAAGGTGTTTTGTTGCACATTATTTCACTCATAAGTAAGCCTACCATAGGTGCAAGCATAAATCCATGGCCACTAAATCCACAAGCAACATAATAGTTCTCAACATTGGTTTTACCGATAATGGGTTGTCGATCAGGAGATAAGTTATACGATCCTCCCCACGTGCGAACAACCCTTAACTCACCAATCTTTGGTAGTAAGTCCATGATAGTTTTACTCATTTCCTTTAAAAAGGTTGCGGTTGATTGTACATCATGTCCTTTTTTTACAGTGGGATCAGAACGACCCATTAAAAAGGCACCATGTGGAACTTGTTGGCAGTAAATGTTTTTGGAAAATGACATAACCATAGGTCCTTGAAATTTTTCCACAGGTTCAGTCGCAAGTATCTCATGGTTTTCAGAGTAAACAGGTAACTCTACATCCACCATCATGCCAACTTCATAAGCATATCCACCAGCTGCATTTACTACTTTTGTAGCTGCGTAGCTGTCTTTGTTTGACGTAATGATAAAACCATCATCTTTTTTATCTATGGATAGCACTTCTTCATAAAAGTGAAAGGTAACACCCAACTTCTTGCATGCTAAATAAAACGCTTCACTTGTTTTAAAAGGATTTAAGTGACCATCACTTTGATTAAAGGTAGCACTAATAAATGCATTGGGATTTAAATGGGGTACAATTTCTAAGGCTTGTTGCTTCGTTAAATATTGTGTGGGTATGCCAAGCGAGTTTTGTAGTTTTACATTTTCTTTAAACTGTTTAACTTCATCATCGGTAGTTGCCACAATTAAATAACCTTCTTGTTTAAGTTCTAAATCATCGTACTCTAATATATTATGGGCGTTTTCAAAAAACTCCATGCTTTTTTTTGCCAACAAACAGTTTTGTTTGGTAGCCCATTGTTGGCGAACACCAGCTCCACAACGACCAGTTGCACCATTTGTAAAATAGCCTTTATCTAAAACCACAATGTCTTTTTCACCTTGTTTGGCTAAATGATACGCAATCGACAAACCACTTATGCCAGCACCAATAATCACAATGTTTGTTTTATTCATGATCATCACCTGCAATGGCTTTAATAGGGACACCAATGGTAAGGGGTCTTACTTTATGTGTTTTTACTTGTGATATCGGTATTTGCAAATAATTAGCAATTTCTTTTTGTAGCAAATGCGCACAAGTGCTTGCCTGACAAGGACCCATACCGACACGCAACAATCGTTTTAAATCCTCAAAAGTTACAAAATCTTGATCCATGTAGTCATGAATTTGTTGCAAATCGACATCTTCACAACGACATATGATGATATCTTTTTTATTCATGATCTTTGCTCCTTATACTTATAAAATCATACACATGCTTTCGATCGGTTTGAACTGTAATTAATGCTGTATGATCAACACGCTTATTATCCACAACCTTTAAAATAGTTGCATCACCAATAATCTCACCATGTCGATTAATGGCATGCCATACTTCTTGTGCATTTGGTTTAGGGTTAAACTCATAAGCGATGGTAAACACTGCTTTTTCATTGGAAACTTTTGCTAACATGATTGCAAGACCAGGACAAACACCAACACAAATTCCACAACCCACACATTTTTCTGGGAGTAATGTAGGTTTTGTGTTCATGTTTTCACCTATGTGAATCGCATCAAAAGGACAATGGCTCTCACATGGATTGCATGGTATTTCTTCATAACATTCAATGACAGCTTTAAAGTTTACTAGTTCATTTTCAGTTGGGAATACGGATTTTACTAGTTCTAAAGGTGCTACACCTGTTTTATCTAACATTAGAAGCCTCCTTTTGCATGATTTCTAATCCAGCTAAGGTATGCTTACCATAAGGGCCACTACGTAATTGCTTTAATTGATCATGATAATCAATGAGAAGCTCATCATGTTGAGGATGTTTTTTATGCAGTGAACTAGAGACATGCAATCCACAACAAGCACCTTCCATCATCGCTGAACTTGCTTCTTCAATTCCTAGTGCATCACCAACGATGTATACATCTGGATGACTTGTTTGAAACGTTTCATTGACTATCGCAACAACACCACCAAGTTGAGGGATGTATTTTGTTTTTACATTGATCATCGAAGCCAACTGATGCAAAGGGGATAGCCCAACAGCAATACAAACAGTATCACAAGGGATAATTTCACTTGTGTTTTCAATTTCATTGAAATGTTCATCGACACTGACAATTTCAACTGCTTCAACATGTTCTACTCCGATAGCCTTTTTTATGGTTTTACGAGTATAGATAGGAACATTATGACGAACAAGCTTGCTTGCATGAACCGCGTAACCTCCAATTTTATCAGAAGCTTCAATGACAGCTTTTACCTTAATGTTTGCTTGCAACAACTGATAGCTCACAATTAATCCAATATTACCAGAGCCAATCATGACTACTTCTTTTGCAGGTAATACACCATGCACATTCATTAATGTTTGAATCGCTCCAGCACCCATGACTTGCGGTAAGTCATTGTTTTCAAAAGCTAATGATTTCTCACTTGCTCCAGTTGCTAAAATGATTTTATCTGCTTTTATTTCTTGATACACATGATTATCATACGTTGTGATAATGTTATTAGGATACAATGCAACGACTGTTGTGTTTGTCCATATTTCACAAAGAGGGTGATCTTTGATGTTGTTTATAAGTAGTTTCGCAATGTCAAAGCCTCTAACTTTTGCATGTTGTTTTTGACTGCCAAAAAACTTATGGGTTTGCTTAATAAGTTGGCCACCTAAAGAAGTTGCTCGATCAATAAGCAACACCGATACACCTGCTTCTAAGAGCGCGTTTGCTGCATTTAATCCTGCTGGTCCACCACCAACAACGACACATTCAACATGTTTCATTTGATCTTTCCTTTGTTGTGTTGACGCATGATAACCATGTTTTCTTCTAATGGTGTAATGCAAGTTCGTACATTGGGTTTACCATTAACAATCATATTACATGCTGCACAATTGCCAATAGCACAATAAAAACCACGGTTGCGGTTTTTCTTTATACTATAACCAAAGGTTTTTAACCCATAATCAACTAATGCTGCAGCAATGCTATCGCCGCTATAGCCAATCATCGGTTGACCTTCAAAGGTGAAGTGTATCTCTTGTTGTTTTTTAAAGGTTAAGATGGGATGATCTTTTACACGCATAAACAAATCCTTTCTTTCTTCCACCATAAGAATATCATATTTTCATGCTTTTTTACCCCATAAGTTGAAAGCGATATCATTTTTTCTAGTCAAAATTGTTGATGATCAATCATCCTTTGTGGTAGTTTTATGCAAACAGGAGGATAGTAAAATGAAAAGAACTATTCGTTATCTTGTAGCTAGTATATTAATTGTTGGATTATTAGTTGCATGTTCTTCTACAAATAATAACAATAACAATGACAACACAAACAACGACAACCAACAAGAATTGCAAACATTTACCTTAGAACAATTGGCTGAGTTTGATGGTCAAAATGGAAATCCAGCATATGTTGCGGTAGATGGTGTTGTGTATGATGTTAGCGATGTTCCTCAATGGTCCAATGGTACTCATCAAGGATTAACAGCTGGCAGTGATTGGACAGCAGAGATCAATGAAATGTCACCACATGGGACAAGAGTGTTAAACAACTTACCAATTGTTGGGGAGTTAGTCGAGTAAAAAAAAAGAGCAAGGAGCTCTTTTTTCATTTCATTTGACATACCCCTATAGGGTATAATACAATGCAACTGAGGTGATAACATGAAACATCCAAGTAAACATTCAGTAGAGGTACAAAAAAGCATGATAACACGATTAAATCGTGTGGAGGGTCAAATACGTGGAATAAAAAAGATGATTGAAGCAGAAACGTATTGTGATGATATCATTAATCAAATTGAAGCATCACGTTCAGCACTTAAGTCGATTGAAATGATGCTATTAGAAAGCCACATTCAAAATTGTGTGGTCGATCAAATAAAAGAAGGCGATCATGAAGTGGTTAATGAAGTATTAGCGACCTTTAAAAGGATGGTGAAATAATGAGTGAAACGCAGTTAAACATAGAAGGGATGACATGTTCATCTTGTGCTGCAGCGATTGAAAAAGGAGTAGGAAAGTTAGAAGGAGTAAAACTTGCCTCGGTTAACTTAGCGAGTGAAACATTAGCGCTAGAATTTGATCAACAACATGTTGATGTTGATCAAGTGATTGCCAAAATTGAAAAATTAGGATATAAAGCTACACAACCTAAACAACAAAACACACAAATAAGCATTCCTATTGAAGGGATGACCTGTTCTGCTTGTAGTGCAGCGGTAGAAAGAGCAATTAAAAAACTAAATGTAAATGCTGTTAATGTTAATTTATCAACAGAAAAAGCATTTGTAGAATATGATGCATCATTATTACGTCTAAGTGAGATTAAACAAGCCATTTCAAAAGCAGGATATAAGCCTCTTGAAATTGAAGTGGATAATGTGGATGAAGATCAAAAACGTAAAGATAATCAGCTAAAGAAAAAGAGGATTGAACTAACAGTTGCGTTAGCTTTTAGTATCCCACTCTTTATCTTTGCGATGGGGCACATGGTAGGATTCGATGTTCCTGAAATAATGATGCCACATGCTCGTCCTGTGGAGTTTGTGTTAATTCAGTTTTTCTTAACCTTACCGGTTATTGTAGCAGGAAGGCAGTTTTTTATTGTTGGATTTAAGACATTATTTTTAAGAAATCCGAACATGGATTCATTAGTAGCGATTGGTACAAGTGCTGCCTTTGTATACGGTGTAGTTGGTTTAGTACAGATTTTAAATGGAGATCATTCCATGGCTGAGAATTTGTATTTTGAAATCGCAGCAGGAATTTTGAGTTTTATTATGATTGGAAAGTATTTAGAAGCCAAAAGTAAAGGGAAAACCTCTGAAGCCATGAAGAAATTACTTGGGTTACAACCAAAAGTGGCTCGAGTATTAGTCAATAATGAAGAGATAGAAATTCCGATTGATGAAGTAGCGATTAATGATGTATGCATTAGTAAACCTGGTGAAAAAATATCCGTTGATGGTATCATTGTAAAAGGACACACATCCGTAGATGAATCGATGCTAACAGGTGAAAGTATGCCTGTAGAAAAGCATGTTGATGATAAGGTTGTTGGTGGGAGTGTCAATAAAAATGGCTATATCCAATATCGTGTAACTTCCACAAAAGGAAACACAATGTTGGATCAAATCATTGATTTAGTCCAACAGGCACAAGCTAAAAAAGCACCAATCGCACAGCTTGCTGATATTATTTCAGGTTATTTTGTTCCGATTGTTATGGTCATTGCAATTGTAGCTTTTGCCTTATGGTATATATTTACTGGTGATTTGTCCTTTAGCTTAACTATCTTTATATCCATATTAGTAATTGCATGTCCTTGTGCCTTAGGATTAGCTACACCAACCGCAATCATGGTTGCGACGGGTAAAGGAGCAAACTTAGGTGTTTTGATTAAGTCTGGTGAAGCGCTTGAAACAGCACATAAAATCGATACTGTTGTCTTTGATAAAACAGGGACGATAACAGTAGGAAAACCAGAAGTAGTGGATATTCTTACATCAATCGATGAGAAAGAACTCTTGTTGTATGCTTATGCATTAGAAAAAAACTCTGAGCATCCACTTGCAGAAGCCATTGTGAAAAAAGCAAAAGAGATGGGTGTAGAAAGTATTGAAGCAAGTGAAACATCTATTTTAGTTGGTCAAGGTATTGCAGGTGTTGTACATGATAAAGAAGTTTTATTAGGAAATGAAGCATTGTTAAAAGATAAAAACATTGAAAATACAATGCTTGATCAAGCAAATAAACAAGCCTCTTTAGGAAGAACACCAATGTACATGGTTGTTGATAAACAACTAGTAGGTGTGATTGTGGTGGCGGATGTAATTAAAGCCACAAGTAAAGGTGCTATTGAAAAACTGCATCAGCTTAATATTGAGACCATTATGTTATCTGGTGATCATCAAGCAACTGCACAAGCGATTGCAAAAGAAGTTGGAATTGATAAAGTGTATGCACAAGTAATGCCAGCGGATAAAGCGAATATTATTGAACAACTAAAACAACAAGGTAAAGTAGTAGCCATGGTTGGAGATGGTATTAACGATGCGGTAGCACTAACGACAGCACATGTAGGTATTGCGATTGGCTCAGGCACCGATATTGCCATGGAGTCTGCAGATGTGGTATTAATGAAGAATAACTTAGAGGATGTCGCTACGGCTATTGGCTTAAGTAAAAAGACAATAAAGACCATTAAGCAAAACTTATTTTGGGCCTTTGCATACAATACTGCAGGTATTCCAATAGCTGCAGGTGTGTTATACCTCTTTGGTGGACCACTGCTAAATCCAATGTTCGCTGCAGCAGCTATGGCATTTAGTTCAATTTCAGTAGTTACAAACGCATTGCGTATTAAAAACTTTCAAGGATAGGAGATAAGAAAAGTATGAAAATAGTAATTAAAATCGAGGGTATGAGTTGTCAACATTGTGTTAAAAGAGTTGATGCTGCACTAAAAGAAAACTTTGATGCAAGTGAAGTAGTTGTTGATTTAGAAAATAATCAAGCAACACTTACAACAACACAAGTTATTGATGATCAAGCAATTGTAGAAGCATTAGATGATGTAGGCTATGATGTAGTAGCCATTTCAAGAAGTTAAGAAAACAGAGAGTTGTGTATGGCACAATTCTCTTTTTTTGTTTTGAATTTGCGATAACAGTTTGAAAAGAGTGGTTTTATGAGTTGTTGTTCTTTTGTATTTGATCTTTACACAGTATAATAAATTTAGGAGGACATTATGCAACGTCAAATTATCTATTTTCTTTTAGTAGCTATTTTAGTAGCCATCTTTGCCCTTACTAATGCTCAAGTAATGACCGTTCGTCTGTTTTTTGTGAGTTATGAATTATCAGGAGCTTTGGTAATTTTGATTTCTGTCGCATTAGGATCATTGCTTGTGGTTGTGCTAAATGCTGCCAACTGGTTTAAGCAAAAAAGAGAAATTAAAAGTTTAAAGCATGAAAAAGAAAAACTACAATTACAATTAGAAAATGCAATGACTCAGTTAGAAAACGCACAACAAGAAATTGAAAATTTAAAAGCTGAAAAAAACCAATTGCAACAACCAAGTCACGATGAGCAAATAAACGAATAAATGTCTGATTAAAAAGCATTCATTATTTTTTTTGCTTGTTTGTTTTTATAGTCAAACTATTATACAATAGAGTACAAATAGTGAGGGAAATATGAAAGATTTTCGGCTGCTTTTATTTATTGTGTTGATGTTGTTTTGGATAGTGCTTACATCAACTTTCAATGTACTATCGCTTGGTGTAGGCGTGATTATATGTGGTGGGGTTACGCTCTTTTCAATCAACATGAGAGAAGATTCATCCATTAAAGGTTCTCAACTTCTCAAATACAGCATTGTATTTGTGGATTTTTTGTTTGCGTTTTTAGTTGAAGTAGTCAAAGCAAACATTGATGTTGCTAAAATTGTGTTGGCTAAAAACCTTGATATTCAACCACAGTTTATTCAATTGGATGTATCCCTTAAGCAAAAACGTCATGTCGTGTTATTAGCAAATGCAATTACATTAACACCGGGTACATTAAGTGTGGATGTTGTGGATAATCATTTTGTGATACATGCTTTAACAGATCAAGCTGCTCAAGCAATGCTTGATCCAAACAATGTCCTCATTTTAAAAATAATGAAGTTGGAGGAGCTAACATGATGACTAATGTTTTAATTGGATTAACGTGGATATTAGGGGTGTTAAGTTTTTTCTCTTTGTATCGTGCTATTATAGGTCCTACTTCAACCGATCGTGTTATCGCGATCAATGTATTATCAACCAAAGTAACAACACTGATTATTTTAGTTGCTATTATATATGAGCAATATTCCTTTATTGATGTTGCCATTGTGTATGCCATGATTGGTTTTACGATGACGGTTGGCGTTAGTAAGTATATTGAGAATAGGAAGTTATACTAATGCAAACAATGATAAACATAATTAGTATTGTTTTGTTTGTGGTCGGTATCTTTTTCTTTGTGGTAGGGACAGTTGGTCTACTGCGTCTTCCTGATGCCATTACACGAGTGCATGCTACTACTAAAGCTGATACATTAGGTCTTGGTCTTATTGTTGTTGGTTTAGTGTTAATGATTGGCTTTAATGTAACGAGTTTAAAATTAATCTTTGTGTTAGTCTTTGTGTGGATTACCAATCCAACTGCTGCGCATGTAATTACAAAAGCAAAAGTTAACCAAGAAAAAAGAAAGGAAGAAAAGCAATGATTGTATTGAATATTTTATTAATTGTCTTTTTAATAGTTTGTGCCATTGCTGTTGAGCACATTCATGATTTATTAGGTGCAATCATAATATTTGCTTCCTATAGTTTAGCGATGGCTTTGTTATGGCTGTTGTTGATGGCTCCTGATATTGCCCTTACAGAAGCTGCCATTGGAGCAGGAGCAACAAGTTTGTTGTTTTTGGCAGTTATTTCTAGAACAAGGAGGATGGAAAAATGAGTAAAAAACTTCTTGTTGGAGTGTTGGCTGTTTTGTTTATAATTTTGGTTGTTGCGGTACTACAAATGCCAACGATAGGATCAAAAGATCACCCAGCATATAACCAAACAGCACAATATTATGTTGATAATGCAATGAGAGATACAAATTCTCCAAATATTATTACTGCCATAATTACAGATTATCGTGCTTTTGATACATTAGGAGAAACAACGGTGTTGTTTACCTCCATCGCAGCGGTCGCATCCATTCTTGTGGCTAGTGGACACAAGGAGGACAACCATGAATGATTTAATCGTTAAAGTTATTACGAAAATGTTGTTTCCTTTTATTATGGTGTATGGTTTTTATGTGATGCTTCATGGTCATTTAAGTCCTGGTGGTGGTTTTTCAGGTGGAGCAATCATTGGTGGTGGCTTTGTCTTATTTACCCTTGTCTTTGGTCTAGCAAAAGCTGAAGCGCTTTTACCACATCGTTACTTGAAGTATGTGGAAAGTGGTGGTTTGCTATTTTACATGGGCATTGGTTTGTTTGGGTTGTTTACTACAGGTTACTTTTTATCCAACCAAAGCGCTGGTTTTTATATGGGAGAAGCATTTACTTTGTTTAGTAGTGGTATGATTTTATACATTACCTTTGCAATTGGACTAAAAGTTGCTTCAACCATGATTACACTGTTTCGATACATTATTGATGAGGAGTATGATCATGATTGAGTCGATTTTAGAACATATTAATTACATTGGAGCAATGGCACTTTTTATTATTGGGTTGTATACAGTTTTAACACACAACAATTTATTAAAGAGAGTCATTGGCATTAATATTATGGAAACAGCTGTTTTCTTGTTTTTTGTGTCGATTGGTTATGTAGAAGGAGCAAGAGCTCCCATCGTTTTAGAAAATGGAGAAACACTTTTTGTTAATCCTATTCCTTCAGCGCTCATTTTAACAGGTATTGTTGTGGCTGTAAGTATAACGGCATACTCACTTAGTTTAATTGTTAAATTATACCAACATCATCAAACCTTAGATATGTCTGAAATAATGGCAGCACAATCGGAGGATCGCTCATGAATCAATATCCAATCATGATGATGGTTCTTATGTTAGCAAGTGCTGCATTAATTCCCATTGTCAATGTAAAGTTCAAACAGCATTTGCATGCTTTTATTATGATAGTTATGAGCGCTTTAGTGCTGCTTGGAATTTTTAATGTTAAACATGTGATAGCTTTTGGTGAAAGTTACATTAATTTTGGTGGTTATCGTGCCTCTATTGGTATTGAGTTTTACATTAGTCAACTGTCAAGTTTGTTTGTGTTGTTTGTTATTGTGCTATCTTGGATTATTATTTTGTATTCTTTAAAGGACATGGATCATCATATTGCAAATAGTAAACTAAAAAGTTATTATACGTTAGTCTTTTTAATGTTGTTTGCACTTATTGGTCTATCTTTTACCTTTGATATGTTTAATATGTATGTGTTTATGGAAATATTGTCGCTAACAAGCGCTGCGATTATTTCTATTAAAGATAAAAGAGAGAACATATTGGCTTCGTTTCGATATTTACTTTTAAATACCATTGGTAGTTTATCTATCTTATTTGGGATTGCGCTTTTATACATGGTATCAGGTCATTTAAACATGGGCGAGTTGTATCGCAGCATGTCCACACTTATTGAGTTGTATCCCATGAATCTTTTACTGGCTATTGGTTTTATGTTTATGGGCTTAGCCATTAAATCAGCGATGTTTCCCATGCATGTGTGGTTACCAGATGCACACTCAACAGCACCATCACCATCAAGTGCATTATTATCGGGGATTGTTGTTAAAGTGTATATTTTTACTGTTATTAAGTTGATGGTGTATGTTTTTGGTGTTGATGTTATTAGGACACTTCAAATTGACGTAGCAATTAGTATTTTAGCTGTTGTTGGTATGATCATGGGAAGTATATTTGCGATTGGACAAAAAGACATTAAGCGTATGCTTGCCTATTCATCAGTAGCTCAAATTGGCTACATGTTTTTAGGGTTAAGTTTACTAACTTCTGCAGGCATTGCGGCTGTCATGTTTCATATAATTACTCATGGTATTATTAAATCAGCACTGTTTTTAAGTGCTGGGTCAATTATTTATAAGACTGACATTCGTGATTTGCGACAATTTAATGGAATGGGGTATACCATGCCACTGACAATGGCGGTATTTAGTGTTGCGGCATTAGGGTTGATTGGTATTCCTGGTATTAATGGCTTTATGTCAAAGGTGTACTTATCCTTAGCTATTGTCGATGGTGGTCAACCATTACTATTGGGTGCTATATTAGTGAGTAGTTATTTAAATGCAGTGTATTATTTACCCATTATCATTAATAGTTTTTTACGTAATGATCCTGTAAGTCAACCAAACATGATTGCCGAGAAATTACCAAATGTAATGATAGCAAGTATGTTAGTGTTGTTGTTGGCGATGATAGTCACTGGTTTTTATCCACAGTTGTTTATGCGTAGCATTGAAAGTGCTGTGGCTTTTTTAGGATTGTAGGTGAGCAAATATGAATTTTTTTGAAGCAACCTTGTTATTATGGTTACCGTTAATCATCATTGGATTTGGTTTATTTGACATTATTTTAATTCCATTAACAGGCAATCACACCACAGCGCGTAAAGTTAGTGTCGGTAGTTTTATCATCTTTACAACACTACTTATTAGTTTTACATATTCAAGTGTCATCAATGAGCCAATTATTTATGCCTTTGAGAATATTTTTGGTTTAGGAATTTACTTTAAAATAGATTTATTAAGTTATATTATGATGATCTTTGCAGGTGTTATGTTTATTGTAGTAGGATTGTTTAGTTTTAATGAAATTAAACCTCACGAACATAAACGAACCTTTTACTTTTTCTATTTATTAACATATGTTGCCACTATTGGAACACTAATGGCAGGGGATATGTTAAGCTTCTTTTTGTTTTTTGAAATAATGACTTTTTCTACGTATGGTTTAATTGTGCATTATCGTAAAGAATCTTCCTATGAAGCAGCCAACGAGTATGTTTATTTAGGTGTGCTTGGAGGGCTTAGTATATTAAGTGGTATTATCTTGCTTGCAGCCTATGCAGGGACATTGGAGTGGGTCAACTTAGGTGAACGCTTTTATGTCATGGGCAATGTAAAATATGTCATTGCGGCTTTGTTTGTGCTTGGATTTGGTATTAAAGCAGGGATGGTACCTGTGCATTTTTGGATTCCTAAAGTGTACAAAGAAGCACCATTTTCAGTGAATGCTCTTTCTTCAGGTATACTAACAAAAGTTGGAGCGTATGGTATTTTGCGTGTGGCTTCGGTGTTGTTGTTTGGTGATCTAAGCATTCGTGCCTTTGATGATGTGTGGCGTTGGGCAACATCTCTTCAAATTGGAGCTGTGCTTATATGGTTAGGTATTATTACAATGATTACTGGGGTAATGCTTGCACTCATGGAAGAAAACATTAAGAAAATGCTTGGTTATCATAGTGTCTCGCAAATGGGTTATATTATCATGGGTATTGGTGTGGCGGCTTACTTAGGGCTTGATGGAGCCATGGGGTATGCCGGTGCTGTGTATCATATGATTAATCATGGTTTGTTTAAGGCTTTGTTGTTTATGGTTGCGGCAGTCGTTTATTTCCATACCAAAGAAACAAACATGTATCGCTTAGGTGGTTTGGCAAAGAAAATGCCACTGTTGGCTTTTGTGGCTTTAATTGCTGTATTAGGTATTACAGGAATGCCATTTTTCAATGGCTTTGCTAGTAAGTCTTTGTTGCATCATGCGATTGTCGAAGCGTATGAGTATGGCCATGCTTCTTTTATATATGCAGAATATTTGTTTATGATTGTTTCTGCAGGAACGGTTGCTTCCTTTGTCAAATTGTTTAGTTTTGTCTTTTTAGGAAAAGCAACACGATCGTATGACATGATAAAAGTAGATTATCAAAAGACAATGATACCAATGGGAATTTTAGCAGTATTAATTACATTGATTGGATTTTTCCCAGGAGTGCTTTTAAATTCGTTTTTAATACCTTCAGTCACAGCAATAGGATATGCACCTGAGTTTATTGAGAAATATTTATTAGGTATCAATTTCTTTAACTTTACTGATCTTACAACGATGATTTATATTTACATTGGAGGCTTTGTTATTTACTTTGTTGGTGTGAAATATCATTTATTTCATCATTATTTACCATCTTGGTTAAACATTGAGAAAATACTGTATAAACCTGTTAATTACTTCTGTGAACAGTTTCCTAGTTTATGTGTGATTCGCTATGAAAAACCGATGGTGCTTGGAGATGTGTTTATCTATGTAGTGTTGTTAACAGTGTTATTATTGGTGTTAGTAATACGTGGCTTTGGATGATATGACTTGACTTGATGTCAAGTCTTTTTTATGATGAGACAGATAGAAAGTAGGTATGTATGAGTAAAAGTGTAGATCCACAGTTTAATCCATTTGCGGTTAAATTAAATAAACAAAGTTCAATTAAAAAAACAATTGCGGTTGTTAGTGGTAAAGGTGGCGTAGGAAAGTCATTGGTTACAGGTTTATTAGCCAATAGTTCCTTACGGCATGGATACATTACGGGTCTTTTGGATGCGGATGTAACTGGACCTTCTATTGGTCGTATGTTTGGTATCACCCAACAAGCGATGGGTACAGAAGATGGGTTAATTTATCCTGCCATCACTCAAAATCAATTACGAGTGATTACGGCAAACATGTTATTGGATAACGAAGAAAAAGCGGTAATGTGGCGTGGAATTATGATTAACAACGCCATTAAAGATTTTTATAGTAAAGTGTTATGGTCAGAGTTGGATGTACTTTACATTGATATGCCTCCAGGAACAGGGGATGTACCATTGACGGTGTATCAATCCATTCCAATAAATGGAATTGTCATTGTGACGACACCACAAGATTTAGTAAGCATGATTGTCGCAAAAGCAATTGACATGGCTCATCAAATGAACATACCTATTTTAGGTATTGTTGAAAACATGAGTTACATGGAAACACCAAATAAAGAAGTTGTGTATCCTTTTGGAGAAAGTAAGTTAGAAGAGTATGCATCCAAACATGGTCTTGATGTACTGGCAAAGCTTCCAATTGATGCAAAATTGACACAAGCTGCAGATCAAGGTACATTTGATGATTTACACGTTGATTATGTAGATGAAGCTTTAAAAACAATGTATAAAAAACTTGATTTATTAGAAATTATGGAATAGAGGATAAAAACATGAAAAAATTAGTAATACTATTAGTTGCAGGAATGTTGTTTCTTGCAGGATGTTCGACAAACAATGATGATAATGACAATGAAGGCAGAGATGTATTGAAAGTTGGAATGGAATTAGCATACCCACCTTTTGAAACAAGTGATTTACAAGGAAATCCTGCTGGTGTTTCAGTAGAAATTGCTAAGGCTTTTGCGGAATACTTGGACATGGATATTGATATTCAAAACATCAATTGGACTGGACTAATTCCTTCTTTGCAAACAAACCAAGTGGATATGGTTATCTCATCCATGACGATTACAGAAGAGCGTAGAGAAAGTGTTGATTTTTCCGAACCTTATGCACGTGCTTTATTAGCACTTATTGTTCCAATTGATTTAGAGATTGAAAGTTCCGATGAGCTTAATGATGCTCAATACACCATTGCGGTTAAAACAGGAACAACAGGGGATACTTTTGCTTCAAATAATTTTGATCAAGCTAACATATTGCGATTTGATGATGAAAGTGCTGCAATTGCAGAAGTAGTAAATAATCGTGCTCAAGCTTTTGTATATGGACAGTTAACGATTTTAAGAAATGCAGCAGCTAATCCTGAAACCACCAAGCCTTACTTTTTAAGTGGTCAACAAAATGAAGGTTGGGGTGCAGCCTTTCCTAAAGGTAGTGATTTAACACAACAATTTAATGAATTTTTAGTTGAGTTTAGAGCACAAGGTGGCTTTGATGATTTAGTGGATGAATTTCTAGCAGAAGAAAAAGCATTGTTTGATTCGTATGGCTTTGATTTCTTCTTTGATTTTGACTAATGAAAAAACGCTTTTTAGCAACCGTTGTCGTACTTGGGCTGATTGGTATGTTCTTTTATTTCTCAGCCCAGCGTGCAAACGTTAATTTAGATTTTAGCCAGTTATGGCAATATCGCACGCGTTTAGCACGCGGTTTTTCATTGACGCTTCAAATTTCACTTTATAGCATGATTTTGTCACTGTTTTTAGGAAGTGTATTAGCAACTTTAAGACGAAGTCGCTTTTTGTTGTTGCAACAATTTTCTCGTGTGTATGTTGAGATTATTCGCGGTACACCATTGCTTGTACAAATTATCTTTTTCTTCTACATTATTGGTACTGCATATGGTGTCGATAGTCGTATCGTGGCAGGGGTACTTATTTTGTCTATATTCGAAAGTGCATACATCAGTGAAATTTTGCGTGGTGGACTAAATTCCATAGAATCAAAACAAGCAGAGATTGCTAAATCCATTGGATTAAACAAAGTTCAAACCTTGCGGCTAATTATACTTCCACAGCTTTTTGTGCGTGTACTGCCAGCTATTGCTGGGCAGTTTGCCTCCGTTATTAAAGATTCATCATTGCTTTCTATGATAGCGCTAATTGAGTTAACACAAGTAACAAAAGAAATTACAGCCAATAACTTTAACACATACTTTGTTAGTTATATTACCTTAGCGATCCTGTATTTAACCTTAACATTTCCTGTAAGTATGCTATCGAATTATTTAGAAAGGAAAAACCATTATGAGAATTGATACCTTTGATTTAACAATGCAATTTGATAATCAAGTAGTGTTGGATGCTATCAACATATCGTTTGATTTTTCCTCTTTAGCAATCATAGGGCCAAGTGGTGGTGGTAAGTCTACGTTTTTAAGAGTGTTAGGTGGGCTATTAAAACCAACATCCGGTACGTTTGCCATTGATAACGATAAGATTATTCAAAAAGACGTTGCTTTGTTAGAGTATCGTAAAAAAATAGGTTTTGTTTTTCAAAGCAATGGACTCTTTCCTCATTTAACGGCGCTTGAAAACATCACACTACCATTAATACATACGTTTAAACTAACCAATGAACAAGCTAACAACAAAGCGTTTGAACTATTAAAACGCTTTAACTTATTTGAAGAAAAAGATAAGTATCCTGTGCAGCTTTCAGGTGGACAACAGCAACGCATCGCGATTATTCGTGCTGTGGCTATATCACCCAAATTGCTTTTGTTGGATGAACCTACAAGTGCGTTAGATCCAGAATTATCAGCTGAAGTTCTTATTATGTTAAAGGAATTAGCTCATTCAGGGATGAAAATGATTATTGTGACCCATCACTTAGGATTTGCTAAAAATGCAACCGATCATGTTATGTATATGGATAGTGAAGGAATTAAAGAGATTGCACCAACTAAGCAGTTTTTTGAGTCACCCAAAAGTGATGATGTTCATCGTTTTTTAAGCAAATTGATGGAATTTTAAGTTTTAGTGCTATTTACTATCATTTCGATTTTTTAGTGATATAATAAAAGTAGAAGAGATGATTCGAAGTATTTAGAAGTAGTGATAATAAGTTTTAGATTAGTAATGATTTACTTGCATAGACGTATTTCTTATTTCTTTGTCGCAGTTGAAGTTTTCTTGCAGATGATTAAGTTGTGATTATTCCTTTAGAATAGTAATTGGAATCATCTCTTCGCTTTATTTTAAACTAAGGAGACTTAGTTTTTTTTAAAAAGAAAAGTGATATGATAAGCATGCTAAAATAACAACAGGAGGCTTTTATGGGAAATATGTTGTTGCTAGTAGTGCTAATTGGTGTAAACGCATTTTTTGCAGCAGTAGAAATTGCCCTTATATCAACTAATAAGGTAGATGTTGTTGAAAAAGCAAAAACAAGTAAAAAAGCAAAACAACTAAGTGTGCTTTTAGAAAATCCAAATCAATTTTTGGCAACAATTCAAATTGGTATTACATTTGCTGGTTTTTTAGCAAGTGCTTTTGCGGCCGAACGTTTTGCGACACCTGTTGTTGAGATTCTACTTGATTTAGGAGTTGTTTTATCTTTTGAAGCTTTACGTACCATAACTGTTGTTGTAATTACACTAATATTGTCTTTTTTGACACTTGTTTTTGGAGAACTTGTTCCTAAGCGAGTAGCAATGGCATATTCTTATAAAGTTTCTATGATTGCTTTAGTACCACTAAAAGTAATTGCAACTCTCTTTAAACCATTTGTTTACTTACTCACTCAAACAACTGAAACAATCATCAAACTATTATCCATAAAAGAAAGTAGTGATGATGATACAATCAACGAAAGACAGATTCGTTTGTTGGTTGAAACAAGTGCAAAAAAAGGGAAGATACTATCTAATGAAAAGGTGTTAATAAACAATATTTTTGAGTTCGATGATAAACAGGTGACAGACATCATGACTCATCGTACTAATTTAGTTGCGCTTGATAAAGATACTCCACTTGATAAAGTAATTCAAGTAATCGAAAAAGAAAAGTTTTCTAGAATTCCTGTGTATGATAAATCATTGGATCATATCATAGGAGTTTTATATGCTCGTGATGTAATGTCATATTTGTATCACTATAACAAGTCTGATTTTAATCTTATTAATGTGATGCGTAAACCATATTATGTTGTTGAATCAAAGCGTATTGATGTCTTATTAAAAGAACTTCAACAACAGCAAATTCACATGGCAATCATCGTTGATGAGTTTGGTGGAGTTGAGGGAATCGTCACATTAGAAGATATTATTGAAGAGTTAGTTGGTGAAATTTTTGATGAGCATGATGAGTTAGTGGATAGTGTACATAAAATAAGTGATGGTGTATATCGAGTTGATGGTTCAGCAAGCATTTTCGATGTTAACCGAGTATTAAAAACAGAATTACCTTTTGGTGATTACGATACAATTGGGGGGTTATTGTTTGAAAAATTAGGATATATCCCATCAAAAAATGATAAAGCTTCCATCGAGTTAAACAACATTGAGTTTATCGTTGAAAAGATGAAAGATAAGAAGATTGATACAATTATCGCGAATAAAAACCAAGAGCATAAAGAATAACATTGATGGTAATTCAGTGTTATTTTTGTTATTGTTACTACGGTGATAAACATGATTGTGCAATCAATTTTAGATACTGTTGGAAAAACTCCAATGGTGGATGTAAGTGATACATTTAAAACAAAAGCAAGACTACTTGTTAAAGTAGAAAGTTTTAATCCGGGTGGAAGTGTTAAAGATCGCATTGCTAAAGCTATGATTGAAAATGCGATGGCAGATAACACGATTAACAAAGACACCCATATTATCGAGCCAACTAGTGGCAACACGGGTATTGGTTTAGCCATGGTGTGTGCAGCGCATCAATTAAAATGTACGTTAGTCATGCCTGATACGATGACAAAAGAGCGAATTAAGTTGATGAAGGCTTATGGTGCAAATGTAGTATTATCTCCAGGAGTAAATGGTATGAAAGGTGCAATTGAAATTGCGAATCAACTTGCTAGTGAGCAAGAGAATTCGTTTATTCCAATGCAGTTTGAAAATAAAAATAACCCATTAATTCATGTTCAAACAACAGCCATTGAAATAGTAGAAGACACGCATGAACATGTCGATGTGTTTGTGGCAGGATCAGGAACTGGTGGAACTTTAAGTGGTGTTGGAAGTGTACTTAAATCAATTATTCCTCATGTAAAAATTGTGGCAGTTGAACCAGAAACTTCCCCAATTATTTCTAAAAATATCGCAGGGAAACATGGTATATATGGTATTGGTCCAGGTTTTATACCAAAAAACTTGCACGTGGATATACTAGATGATGTACAGCTTGTCTCTGATCAACAAGCAATCGATCATACAAGGATGTTGGCTAAAAAATGTGGCATACTTGTTGGTGTATCTTCAGGAGCTGCTTTTAAGGTCGCGCTTGATTACGCCAATAAAAAAGAGTATCTTAATAAAACGATTGTCGTTGTTTTGCCAGATACTGGAGAGCGTTATTTAAGTACTAAAATTTTTGAAGAGGATGAGTAAATTGAAACTATTTGAAACATCAAGATCAATATTAAAAAAAGATCCAGCCGCTAAAAGTTTACTAGAGGTAGTTTTACTATATCCTGGTGTTCATGCGTTGGCTTTCTATCGTGTTGCTCATCTGTTTTATAAAGTGAAACTAATGTTTATTGCACGGTTACTTTCACAAGTTGCTCGTTTTTTGACAGGAATTGAAATTCATCCTGGTGCTCAAATAGGCAAACGTTTGTTTATTGATCATGGAATGGGTTTAGTTATTGGAGAGACGACAATTATAGGTGATGATTGTACTTTGTATCATGGCGTTACCTTAGGTGGTAAGTCTTCTAAGGATACTAAGCGTCATCCGACATTAAAAAACAATGTTGTGGTAGGAGCTAACGCACAAATTATCGGTCCTGTAGTTTTACATGATCATTGTATTGTTGGTGCCAATGCACTTGTTACAAAAGATGTGGTTGCCCATGATATTGTTGGTGGTGTACCTGCAAAAAGCATTAAAAGATAACACAATGAAAGTGGGTGTTATCTTTTTTAAATTAAGCTTAATTAAGCATAAGAAGGTGTTGACATCTTTTTTTGTTTCATTATAATTATAGGTGGATTAGCACTTTATTATTATGAGTGCTAAAATACAATGAAGGAAAGGAAGAACATATGATAGTACCATTACAAGATCGAGTAGTATTAGAAAAAGTAGAAGCTGAAAAGAAAACAGCGAGTGGCATTATTTTAGCAGAAACATCAAAAGAAAAACCATCCATGGCAAAAGTTGTGGCTGTTGGCCCAGGTAAAGTTGAAGATGGTCAACCAATACCAGTAGGCGTAGAAGTTGGACAAACCGTCATATTTAAGCAATATGCGGGAACAGATGTAAAGTTTGAAGATAAAGAGTATTTAATAATTGAGAGCAAGGATATTCTTGCTATCGTAGAGTAGGAGGGACATTATGGCAAAAGAAGTACGTTTTTCACGTGATTCCCGTGAAGCAATGTTAAAAGGAATTGACACTTTAGCAAATTCAGTAAAAATCACACTAGGTCCTAAAGGACGTAATGTGGTGTTAGAAAAGAGTTATGGTTCTCCATTAATTACCAATGATGGTGTAACCATTGCTCGTGAAATTGAACTTGAAGACAAATACGAAGATATGGGCGCAAAGCTCGTGTATGAAGTTGCAAATAAAACTAACGATACAGCAGGAGATGGTACAACTACCGCAACGCTGTTAGCACAATCCATTATTCATAAAGGATTAGTAGCTATTGATCGTGGTGCAAACCCAGTACTAATGAGAGATGGTATTGAAAAAGCATCACAAGCAATTGCCCACCATTTATTAAAAAACACACGTAAAATTGAAACAAACCAAGACATTGCGGATGTAGCAGCAATTTCTGCAGGGTCTACTGAAATAGGCCGCATTATTGGTCAAGCGATGGATCGTGTTGGTAAGGAAGGTGTTATTACCGTTGATGAATCAAACACCTTTGAAACCGAACTTGAAGTCGTCGAAGGATTACAATATGACAAAGGTTATGTTTCACCTTATATGGTTACTAACCGTGAGAAAATGGAACTTGTCTTAGAAGAAGCGCATGTGTTAGTTACTGATCATAAGATCACAACCATTCAAGATGTATTACCACTACTTGAAAAAATTGTTCAACTAAGCAAACCATTGTTAATTATTGCGGATGACATTGATAATGAAGTGGTCGCAACACTTGTTGTTAATAAAATGCGTGGCACCTTTAATGTAGCTGCTACAAAAGCACCAAGCTTTGGTGATAATCAAAAAGCTATTTTAGAAGATATTGCCATTGTGACAGGAGCTACCTTTATTTCCAAAGATTTAAACATGGATCTTAAAGAAGCGACAGTAGAACAATTAGGTAAAGCTAACAAGATTGTCATTAAAAAAGATGAAACAACGATTGTTTCTGGTGCTGGTGATAAAGCGGCTATTGATGCTCGTGCAAAAGAAATTCGCAGTATCATTGAAAACACCACAAGCGACTATGATTTAAAACGCCTTAACGAACGCCTAGCAAAACTAACAACAGGAGTAGCGATTGTTAAAGTTGGCGCTGCAACTGAAAGTGAAATGAAGGAAAAGAAACTTCGTATTGAAGATGCATTAAATGCAACCAAAGCAGCGGTTGCGGAAGGGGTTGTCTTAGGTGGTGGAGCTGCCTTAGCTAATGCGTACAAAGAATTAAAAGACAATGTCAAAGGTGAAAATAACGACGAACAAAAAGGCATTAGTGCAGTGTTTGACGCTATTTTACAACCACTATGGCAAATTGCTGAAAATGCTGGATTTGATGGTGGTGAGATTATTGCAACGCAATTATCTCACAATAACAACATTGGATTTGATGCAAAAAAAGGTGAATGGGTAGATATGCTAAAAGCAGGAATTGTTGATCCAACGAAAGTTACTCGTTTAGCACTACAAAATGCAGCTTCAATTGCCGCATTGTTCTTAACTACAGAAGCAGCTGTTGCTTCACTTCCTGAACCAGAAAAAGCTGGACCAGCGATGCCTGAAGGCATGTATTAAGCCTAGATAAAAACACAAAACTCATTGGCCAACCAATGAGTTTTTTATATATAAAGTATACTTGATGTTTATCATAAAAAAAGTGAGAGGGTTTCTCTCACTTAATGAATATTATAGAGATCTAAAGAACCATAAGTTCTTGTCTAGTTCTGCCACAATATCTTCAAATAACATGACAGTTGTAAATTCTCCAGCTTCATCCGCTTCATTACGAATGCTTGTTGCGTTTTTCTTAAGGGTGGTTAGATCTTCAACTACTACACGTACAACTTCTTCAGTTGTGAATGTTTTTGAATCTAGTTCCTTAATGGATGCATTAGCTAAATAATCCTTCATACTAGCAAGTGGAAACACATTGTTTATTTTCATTAGTTCTGCTACTTCATCAAATTGTTCAAATACATAATCGTATAATTCTTCTGTTTTTTCGTGAAGTACGAAGAATAATTTCCCTTCGACATTCCAGTGTAAGTTGTGTAACTTAACGTTTAATACCGCTAAATCGGATAAGAATCCTTGTAAATTTTTTTCTGTTTTCATAACGTCCTCCTTTTGAATGTTGTTATGTTGTGTTTTCCACATTCTTATAGTATCATAGGTTTAAGGGACAATAAAGAGACAATTATGTCCCTAGGAGGCATCATGAAAGACTTACACAACTCCATCGCAATTGTTCAAGAAATAGTTTCAAAACGATGGGTTAGCGAAATACTATTTAGCATTAATCACAAACATTATCGCTATAGCGAAATATTGCATTGTATCCCATATCTAAGCTCTACTGAGCTTCGTCGTAAGTTAAAGCTTTTGTTGGAGTTTGGACTACTTCATAAGGATGATAAAGAATACCACCTTACCATTTTAGGGCAAGACATGATGGAAATCATGATTAAAGCATCAAAACTATCAGAACGACTAGAAAATGCAAAGAGGCGCCAACATTGACGCCTCTATTTTTTATTTTCGAACCAATAGTTGATCACGATGGGGGCCATTGCTTACCCATACAATATCAACATTGATTTGTTGTTCAATAAAATCGACATAATCCTTTGCTTGCTGTGGAAGCTTCTTGTAGTCTTTTACATTTGAAATATCACATTTCCAACCAGGTAACGTCGTGTAGATTGGTTTAGAATGTTTGATACGTGTGATATTTGGGAAACGATCTTGATGAAAGTGTGGTGTATCATATCCAACAATGACTGGGATTTCATCCAAGTAAGAAAGTACATCTAAATTAGTAAGGACTACATGGGTTGCTCCTTGAACACTTACCCCATATCGTGTGGCAACACAATCAAAATACCCCACTCGTCGTGCGCGACCTGTTGTGGCACCATATTCACCAGCATCACCGCCTTTAGCTCGTAGTGTATCTCCAGCTTCATCAAAAAGTTCTGCCACAAATGGACCAGCTCCAACTGCGGAGGAGTATGCTTTTGTGACTGCCCATACTTCATCAATGGCTACTGGTAAACCAGCTCCAACAGGAGCATAGGGAGCGATGGTAGAAGATGATGTTGAATAAGGATAAATACCAAAGTCAGGATCACGAAGTGCACCTAACTGACCTTCAAGTAAAATGGTTTTGTTTTCTTGGTGTGCTTTGTTTAAATAAGCAATAACATCACCAACATACGGTGCGATCTTATCACGATGATCAGCAAGTTCATCCAATATTTGTTGTTTAGTAAGTGCTGGTTGTTGATATAGGTGAGTAAGCAGTGTGTTTTTAATGTCTAAAAGACGATCGATCTTTTCATTGTAATGATCTAAGTCAAAGAGCTCACACACTTGAAATCCAATTTTTGCAAACTTATCCGCATAAAAAGGAGCAATCCCTGATTTAGTAGAACCAAAGGATGATTTTGATAAACGTTCTTCTTCGTATTTATCAAAATTAACATGGTAACTCATGACAATTTGTGCACGATCTGAAACCATCAGTTGAAACGGTTTATCGTATTTTGATTTTACGTTCTCTATTTCTTGCAGTAGTGCAGGAATATTGAGTGCTACACCATTACCAATAACATTCATGGTATGCTCATTGAAAATTCCAGAAGGCAACATGTGCAACGCAAATTTTCCAAACTCATTAATAATCGTATGCCCTGCGTTGTTTCCGCCTTGAAAACGAACCACAACATCGGCATGTTGTGCGATGACGTCAGTTACTTTTCCTTTACCTTCATCACCCCAGTTAGCTCCTACTATTGCTTTAATCATCTTGTCTCTCCTTTAGTGACTGCTCAACAACTCCTACATATCGCATCGCTTGCAAAGATGCAACGCCACTTATGCTTTTTATCGATATGCACTCATTTATTTCATCTTCATTTAATGGAAAATCCTCAATCGCCATTAGTGATGATAACAGGGTAGTTTCTTTGTTGGATAATGAATCTAAAAAGGCAACTCGAATATATTCATGCCACACTTGACGATCCAATCCCTTTTTTGTGATGGCCATCAGTAATGGTTCACTAATAAGCAAATGCATGTTTTGAGATAACTGTTGGTCAATGGCCTGTTTATCAATGACAAATCCTTCGATTAGTTTAGTGAGTGAGTTTAAGATCTCATCCACAAGTAAAAAAGACTCACTAATGACAAAACGACGGTTGCTAGAATCATCTAAGCTACGCTCTAACCATTGATTGGATGCGGTTAACGGACCATTAAGAGCATCCACCATCACTTTACGTGCTAAGCCAGTAATTTTCTCACTTAAGATTGGATTGCGTTTGTATGCCATTGCTGAAGAACCAACTTGGTGTTTTGCAAATGGTTCACTAATTAATAAATCATGTTGCATCAAACGAAAATCAACAGCAAGTTTGTGCGCAGAGCTTGCAATTCCACTTAAGATAAAAAGAGTAAAAGAATCAAACTTACGAGGGTAGGTTTGTCCAGTAATAGGGAAAGTTTCTTTAAACTGCAACGACTGTGCAAAAAGATGATCAAGCTCAAACACTTTGTTTTCATTATACTCAAACAGTTTTAAGAAGCTTGCAGCAGTACCGGTAGTACCTTTAACACCACGCAATTTAACATCATTAAACCAACGATCCACTTGAGATAAATCACTAGCAAAATCTTGCAAATACATAGCTAAACGTTTTCCTAAGGTTGTTGGTTGTGCTACTTGATAATGGGTAAAGCCAACGATGGTCGTTTCTGCTGTTTCTTTTATGCGTGCTATTAATGCGTCACATACATACATTAGCTTTTTTAAGATATACGCCATCGCTTCTTTTTGAATTAGTATTTCTGCATTATCACTAACAAAAGCAGAGGTTGCCCCCAAATGCAGTATTTTCTTAGCATCTATCGCTTGATCACCATAAGCATGAAGGTGAGCCATCACATCATGAAACAATACTTCTTCATATTCTTTTGCTACATCCATGTTTAAATCATTCACATATTGCTCAAGTTGTGCGATTTGTTGATCGCTAATGTCTAATCCAAGTTGCTGTTGTGCTTTTGCTAGAGCAAGCCATACTTTCCGCCATGTTGTAAATTTATGATCATCGCTAAACAAGGCTCGCATGTCTTGACTACCATAGCGAGTCGTTAATGGACTTTGATATGTTTTCATAAACGCTCCTTAAAATGTTTTTTAACCATGCTTTGTCCTACTAAAATACCATGGGCTGCTGCATGGGATAGTGAACGTGTAAAGCCGGCACCATCACCAATAGCATAAATACCATTTGTGTTTTCAAGCTCAAAATCATGAGTGTTTGGTCTTGCAGAGTAGTATTTGCACTCGACTCCATAAAGCAAAGTATCTTCATTGGCTGTGCCTGGTGCAACATGATCAAGTGCTAATAATGTTTCTACAATGTTATCCATTTGCCGCTTAGGTATACACAAGCTTAAATCACCAGCCACAGCATGCGCTGTTGGGATGGTGGATGATTGCATTAAACGTTGTTGGTTAGTTCTTCTTCCTTGAAGTAAATCACCTAACCGTTGAACAAGCACACCATTACCACTAATCATGTTTGCCAGTTTAGCAACATAACGAGCATACGCAATCGGTTCATCAAAAGGAGTCGTAAAGTGAATCGTATTTAACAAAGCGAAATTAGAGTTAGCACTATGTTTTGAAGGATCTTTAAAAGAGTGACCATTCACAGTTTTAATGCCATCGGTGTTTTCAATGACCACATGTCCTTTTTCGTTAAAACAAAACATCCGTGTTTTATCGTTGTATTTCTTTGAACGATACCAGATTTTTGGTTCATAAATTTTTTGCGAGAAATCAGACCATATTTCATAAGGCAATTCCACTCGTACACCAATATCGACTTGGTTGTTTGTAAGAGGTATTTGATGATTTTGACACCAAGATGAGAAAAAGTCAGAACCACTACGACCAATAGCAAACACAACACTTTCGCCTTGAATATGGTAGGTTTGTTTATCTTTATGGTATGTAACTACTTTGGTGTCTTTATCGACATCAGTAACATTTGCTAAAGGAATGATTTCGACATTTTGTTCAATTGCATGGATAAAACGATGCATTGTTTTTTGATTTTCATCGGTTCCTAAGTGTTTTACTTGAGCAGATTGAATGTGTAAATCATGTTTTAAGCAAAGTTGCTTGAGTGATGCATCGGGATAATATCGCTCTTTGGTTGCGCCAAATTGCTGCAAAATTTGATCTGCTTGCTCAATAGCATCCAACACAGTTTGAGAATCATAAAACTCTGTAAGCCATCCACCATACTCTGTAGAGATAATGTATTTTCCATCGGAATAAGCACCTGCACCAGCAAGACCTTCCATGATGGCACAATACTCACAATCAATGCATGACTTCACTTTTTTCTCAATAATAGGACATTTACGACGATCTAAAGAATGTCCTTTTTCAAGCAATGTGATGGAGAGTTCTGGATTGCTTTGCTTTAGTGTATAAGCCATCATAAGACCACTTATTCCACCACCAATGATAATAACGTCTGATTTTTTCATATCGCTCCTTAACGTAGTACCTTTATGTTGTTTGTATGTTTCACTTGGATTGGACTATGCTTAGTGATGTATTCCATTAATATATCTACCATGTCTTTTCCGGTATCAATAACAGTAGGTGCTTGTGCCACCATACCATAATCTCCACCACCAACAGCACGATAGTTGTTCATAGCTACTAAAAATGATTCATCATCTTGCACAGGTTTTCCTTGATAAGTGAGTGTTATAATTCTTTTGCCTACTGGATTACTAACCTTGATGGTGTACGCTACACCATCCATCATGTCATAGTTAAAGTGTTGTGGTTTAGGTGAAATATAAGTGGGATTAATATCAATGTCACCTTTATCATTAACGATGAAATACTGGGCACTATGTTCTAACATTTCTTTGACTTCTTTTCCACTTAGCTCTTTAACTACTAGCGTGTTTGGATACACATATGTACTAACTAAATCACGCATGCTAATTTTTTTATTTAACCCAATGGCATCATTAAACAAACTAGTAGCACTAAGCTGTGCGTTACTCACATCGAGTTGTACTTGGTTAATAAAGCTAACTAATGGATGTTTATGCAGTCGTGCTTGCTTTTGATCGTCAATACGTAGTGACTGATTGACATAACCAATCGGTTGATCTAACCAAATCTGTGTCTTTTCTTCGAGTGTTGCCAACGCTTGTACAACCTTAATATCCATGTCTTCGTGTTCGAATGTAATTAACTCACCATGCTTTTGTTTTGTTTGTGGATCAAATGTCACTTGCATCACTTGGGTAGCATTGTTTGCACATTGAAGGGCTAAAGTATTGTTTATCGTTGTGTTGATCGAGCGATGTTGATGACCAGTAAACAACACCTCAATATCATCTAACTTAGCAAGTTGTGAACCAACATTTTCACCGGTTAATCTTTCTGTTGGTTTATCGGTAAGTAAATCTCTTTCAAAACCACCATGATAGACAACAATAATGGTATCTACTTGATTCTTTAAATGTTCAATTTCTTTTTTTACAGTATCCACTACATCTAAAAAAGTAAAGCCTTCAATGTGAGAAGGTTGTTCCCAATGTAAAATGTAATCAGTCACGACACCAATGATGCCAAAAGTGATATTTGACACTGTTTTTATCGCACTTTTTCCAATCGGTTTATTCTGATAGAGAACATTAGTTGTAATGCATGGTGCATGCATGCTTTGCATGAAATTAAACAAAACATCTTTACCATAATTAAAATCATGGTTGCCTAAATTGTAATAATTGATTTTACAACGTGCAAAAACCTCTGACAAAGCATGAGGTTTTTTGTTTTCTTTATTTATGTATGTTAATAAAGGAGTACCTTGAAGTGCATCTCCGTTGTCGATGTAAAGAACATCATCACTTTCTCTTGCTTTCTTTAAATACGAAGAAAGTCGAGCAAGCCCCATAGGGTGTTTGCTGTTATCGCCATAGCGATGATCATAGATAACACCATGAATATCACTACTGACGATAAAACGTATCTTTTTCATTTCATCACCGGCATCATTATAACAAATACAACACACAATGTTAATGTTCTGTTAAAAGTTTTTGAAAATGTGTTGAAAGCGTTGAGGCAAAAGTTTTCATGTGATAGAATGCATACGTAGAGAAAACTACAGGAGGGAACCAATGAAAACATTTTTTAAATTGTTTGTAGTTGCTTTCTTGTTGTTTGGAGCATTAGCCGCTTGTACAACTGATGACAATGGCAATGATAATGGCTCTGAAGAACAAGTGATTGAAAACTTGGTTGTGTTGTTTGTACCAAGTCGTGACCCTGGATTAATTTTAGACGCTACTGAGCCTCTAAAAGATCTATTAATTACCAAATTAGGTGAAAGAGGGTTTACTGTAAATGAAGTAACGATTGAAGTTACTACAGATTACAACGCTGCAGGTGATGCACTTGCTGCAGGATCTGCACATGTCGGATTTTTACCAGGTGGAACATATGTTGCTTATGCCGATGATGGTGTTGAAGTTATTCTAGCCGCAACACGTGCTGGTTTAAACAAAGACAGTGAAAATGCTGCTGACTGGAACGATGGCGAGCCAACACTTGGCGAACCTGAAAACCAAGTTACGTATTACCGTTCATTAATTTATGCTGGACCAAGTGAGTATGGTAAAATGCTAGCAGAAAAAGTTAATAACGATGAAGAATTAACATGGGATGATGTTAATGGTGCACAATGGTGTGTATCCAATAGCCCAACTTCATCAGCTGGATATGTTTATCCAACAATGTGGTTATTAAACAACTTTGATAAGACAATTGCTGATTTAGACAAAGCACCAGTACCTGGTGGTTATGGTGAAATCGCCCAAGGTTTATCTGGCGGAACATGTGATGTGGGTGTTGGTTATGCTGACATTCGTCGTGACTATGGCGAAAGCTGGACTACAGAGTGGGAACGTGAAGAAGAAATTTGGGTTGAAATGCCAGTTATTGGTGTTACCGAAGGAATCTTTAACGATACAATTTCTGTAACATTAAACAATCCAGAAATGACTGATGAACTAAAAGTTGCTATTCAAGAAGCATTTATTGAAATCGGTCAAGATCCTGTTGGATTAGAGGCAATTTCTATTTATAATCATGAAGGTTATAAAGTAGTTACTGATTCTGATTATGATGGAGCTCGTGAAGCGCAAAGAATTGCACAAGGCAATTAACTAACCAGCGAGGCCTAGCCTCGCTTCTTTTTTTATTCTAGGAGGAATTATGATTCAGTTTAAAGATGTCACGAAAACATATCCTAATGGTGTATCGGCACTACGTGGTATAACCCTTGATATTGAACAAGGGGATTTTGTTGCTATTATCGGTTTATCAGGTGCTGGTAAATCCACACTATTGCGTACGATTAATCAAATGATCAAAATATCAACAGGTACTCTGCTGGTCAATGATATTGATGTTACTTCCTTAAAAGGGAAGAAGTTACGTCGATTCCGTCGTGATATTGGGATGGTGTTTCAGTCATTCAATTTAATCAAACGTACTACTGTTATTAAAAATGTGTTAGCGGCTCGTGTTGCGGACATGCCTTTTTATAAAAGTATGTTAGGTTTATATTCAAAGAAAGATCGAATGATTGCTTTAGAAGCATTGGATAAAGTAGGGATTTTAGAAAAAACATACACACGTGCTGATCAGCTTTCAGGTGGTCAACAACAACGTGTTGCTTTAGCTCGTACACTAGCACAAGAACCACAAATTATATTAGCCGATGAACCAGTTGCATCGTTAGATCCTGTTACTTCACATCAAGTAATGAGTGACTTTGTAAAAGTAAATAAAGACTTGAATATTACAGTTATTGCTAACATGCACCATGTGGATATTGCATTAAAGTATGCTCGACGAGTCATAGGAATAAAAGAAGGATTAATTGTGTTTGATGGTCCATCTTCAGACATTAATGAAGATATTTTAACTGAAATTTATGGAAGACAATTAAGTGAAGATGAATTGATGGGAGAGGAGTAAGACATGGAGAAGGTCAAACAACTTTTTAGACCCAAACCAATTGTTTTATCCAATGGCAAACAAGTTCAACCCAAACTAAATCCTATGTATTATATACTACCGATTTTAGTGTTTATTACAGTGTATAGCATGAACATCACTCGATTTAGTTTTGCGACATTGATTGCTCGTGGTGAACAATTTTGGATTATTGTGAGTCGTATGATTCCGCCAAATTTCGCTTACTTTTCAAATGTTGTTAATCCACTTATCGCCACTTTAATGATGAGTGTAGTTGGGACATTAGTTGGCGTTATTTTAGCACTACCGATGGCGTATGCTTCAAGCACAACGATGAATCAAAGCAATGTGTTTCGTGGTATTACAAAAGCTATATCCAGTGTGCTACGTACTTTACCGGTATTAGTCTTAGCGTTAATTTTTAGGATTATTTTTGGTCCAGGTACCTTTGCAGGTACAGTAGCGATTGCACTGTTTACCTTTACGATTATGACAAAAATGTTTTTTGAACTTATCGATACTGCAGATTTAGGACCTTTTGAAGCATTGCTTTCAAGTGGTGCCAATCGTATCCAAGCCTTTTGGGCTGCTATTATGCCTCAACTTTGGGGTCAATATTACTCATTAGCGTTGTATAACTTTGAAATGAATATTCGTAATGCAGCCATTTTAGGGTATGTTGGTGCTGGTGGTATTGGTATTATATTAAATGAACGTTTAGCATGGCGAGTTTATCCTGATGTAGGAATGATTTTGTTGGTGCTTATGGTTACGGTATTGATCATTGAAAATATTTCCCGTACCATTAGAAAGAAGTTGTTATGATGAGTAAAAAGAAACTAACGGTCCAAGAGGTTTTAGAAAACGCTCCAAAATCATGGCCACTTAAAGTCGCAATCACATTATTTTTTATCATCATACTTATGATAGCCAACAATTACATTAGTTACAATGGTTTAACTGATACTGGTGTTCGTGTTGCTCGCAATATTTTAAGAAGTATTTTTTCACCGAACATGGATTATCTTTTTAATTTTAGTTCTAGAAGCGCAGTACCGTTTTTACTGTTGGAAACAACAGCGATTGCATTTTTAGGAACCATTATTGGTACTGTTATTTCAATACCAATCGCATTTTTATCTTCTCGTAATATCGTTCCTAAATGGATGGCAAGTATCGGGGTTTCCATTATTGTTGTCATTCGTACTTTTCCAGCGGTTGTTTATGGACTTATGTTTATTCGTGTTACAGGACCTGGAGCTTTTACAGGGGTATTAACCTTATCTGTCGCTAGTATAGGTATGATTGCGAAATTGTTTATTGAAGTTATTGAAGATTTAGATCCTGGAATTATTGAAGCGTTGGATGCTTCTGGGTGCAATACGATTCAAAAAATCCAATATGGCATTATCCCACAATTATTAAGTAATTTTGCGTCAACCGCCATTTATCGTTTTGAAATTAACGTTAAATACGCAACGATTTTAGGTATGGTTGGTGCTGGTGGTATTGGTGCGCCGCTTATCTTTGCTATTAACGCTTTTAGATGGAGCGATGTAGGAGCCTTGCTTATTGGTCTAATTTTGTTAGTATTGGTAATAGAAGCTGTTTCAACGAAGATTCGTTCAAAACTAGCAACAGGAGAGTAAAACATGAAACAACAAATTTCAGCAACATCCCACTTTAAAAATGAAGGTTTTGAAGGGGAGTTAGAATTAAAAGAAGGAAGCATTGAAATTGGGATTGGCCCAAAACAACTAAGCCCATATCGTATGTTACAAGGTGCATTGATGGCTTGTTTTCATTCTACCTTTATGGATATCATCACAAAGAAAAAACAGTCCTTTGAAAGTGTTACCTATAAAACATCGGGTGAAAAACGTGAGGATGTTCCTACAACTATTGAAACAATGCATATTGATATTTACATTAAGGCTGGTTCTAATGAATTAGCGATAGAAAAAAGTTTCGCTTTAGCAGCAAAAGTTTGTTCAGTATATCAAACATTATCAAAAGTTGCGGATATGAGTTATTCGATTCATTTTGAGTAAGATGTTCTTTATGTTGATATGAATTTGGTGTACACTATTTGTAGATAAAAATAAAGAGGGATTTATGTCATATCGTATCAACAAAGCGTACAAAAAAATACATTTACGTCCTGCACAACAAATTGCGCTAAGTTTTTTAGCATTAATTGTTGTTGGGACTTTTTTATTGTCTTTACCCATCTCACAAGCAAGCAACGATGTATCCTTAATTGATAACATCTTTACAGCAACTTCTGCTGTATGTGTAACAGGACTAGTCACTAGAGTACCACTGGAAACTTATTCCTTGTTTGGTCAAAGTGTCATTATGTTGCTTATGCAATTAGGTGGGTTAGGGTTAATGACCATTATTGCAATATTTTTAATGGCGATCGGTGGACGATTAGCGCACTCTGAAAAAATGGTGATGAAAGAAGCAATGCCACGAAGTACGATCAATGAAATAGGGTCGTTTATTGGGTTTATTGTGTTGTATACGTTTATCTTTGAGTTAATAGGAGCTATAGCTTTAATGTTTCGTTTTATTCCTCAGTTTGGAGTAGGACAAGGCATCTTTAAATCGTTTTTTATTAGTGTATCAGCTTTTTGTAATGCTGGATTTGATGTTTTAGGTGCTACAAGTTTAATGGCGTATCAATCGGATGTGCTTGTTAATGTTGTTGTCATGGTGTTAATTATTATGGGTGGTCTTGGTTTTAGTGTTTGGTTTGATTTAACTAAATCCGCAAACTCCATCCTTAAACATCGTAAGCAATCTCGACGCATTATTCAGCATTTACAATTACACATTAAACTTGTGTTGTATGTTACCTTTGTGTTGTTAGTGGTTGGTTGGGTGTTTATTTTTATTAGCGAGTTTAACAATGTCGCAACCTTAGGTCATTTACCATTGCATGAAAAGCTGTTAGTCGCTCTGTTTCAATCGACGACCTTACGTACGGCTGGCTTTTCAACCATTGATATAGGAGCAATGCGTCCGGTTAGTTTAGTACTTATGATGTTGTTTATGTTTATTGGTGGATCACCTGGTGGTACCGCAGGTGGTATTAAAACAACGACCTTTGCAGTCATTGTGTTAATGATTATTACTGAAATATCCAATCGTGAAAAACTTGTTTTATTTAAACGTTCCATACCAATAGATGTGTTTAAACGCGCTTTAGCGGTTGCACTACTTGGGTTTAGTATTGTAACTATTGGCTTAATGGCTTTACTTGTTAGTGATCAAGCAGATTTTCTAATGAGTATGTTTGAAGTATTTTCTGCTTTTGGTACGGTTGGACTTAGTATGGGTTTAACAGATAGCTTGACAAATACAGGTAAAGTTGTCATTATAATTCTGATGTTTATTGGTCGTATTGGTCCAGTTGCTCTAGCGTATTCATTAAAACGAAATTATGGACGTCGAACTGCCGATAAACTTGAGTATCCAAGTGGACAAGTAATCGTAGGATAGGAGGATAAAAGATGAGTAAAAAGAAAATATATGCTGTTTTAGGACTTGGGATCTTTGGTTCTACGGTTGCTAAAACATTAAGTGAGTTTGATAATGATGTGATCGCTCTTGATAAAGAAATCGAGAATGTGGATCGTATCAGTGAGTTTGTTACCGAGGCGGTGACAGGAGATTTTACAGATTTAGAACAATTACGTGCCATTGGCATCGGTGATTGTGATGTGGCTATCGTAGCTACAGGATCAAGATTAGAAGAGAGCATTATGGCGATCATGAACCTACGCGAACTAGGTGTTCCTTTTATTCTTGCCAAGGCCAAAAATAAAACATACCGTGAAATTTTACTTAAAATTGGTGCAGATAAAGTTGTTCGTCCTGAAAAAGAGATGGGTGAACGTGTCGCAAAACAATTAATGAGTCGCAACGTTGTGGATATGATTGACATTGATGATGCTTATAGTGTCATTGAAATGTATCCACCAAAAAAATGGGTAAACAAAACCTTAAAAGACTTAGATTTGCGCAATAACTTTGGTATTAATGTACTGGGCATTCGTAAAGCACAAGGTGCGCGCTTATCCATTTCACCAGGACCTGATTATGTAATTGAAGAAAATGATCAGTTGTTGGTGATTGCAGAGACAGCCGTGTTTGAGCAACACGAATACTTAGGTAAATTGTAAAACGGTTCGCCGTTTTTTTATTGGAAAGGATGCTACGATGGCAATAGTTAAAATTGGCGTGGGTTGTAACGTTGGTGCACAAGTCGATGGTACTCAACATGCAGCACAAGTGGCTGCGACTTGGATTAAAAAACCAGATGTTATGATAGTTCAAAATCGTCAACTTGGTGAAGATGATCATTATTTGTATGTGATCAAAGATGTTATCACACAAGTTCAAACCCATGTAAAACAAAGCATAGATAATGATACATTTCCACTTGTCATTGGTGGTGATCATTCCATTGTTATGGGATCATTGCCATACAAAGAAGATACATTAGTTGTTTGGATTGATGCTCATCCAGATTTAAATACATTTGAGACATCGCTAACCAATCACATTCATGGCATGCCCTTGGCGCATTTATTAGGGCATGGCGATAGTAGACTGCTTGATGTCATTGCAAAACCTGTGTTAAGTGATGATCAAGTTGTCTTACTAGGCATACGAGATATAGACAAAAAAGAGCAAGAGTTTATAGATCAACATAAGTTGCGTGTCATTGATGTTAAACAAAGCAATGATAGCATCATTAAAGAACTGCTAGATTATGCAAAAAATTACAAAAACATTCACATAAGCTTTGATATAGACAGCATCGATCCTGAGTATGCACCAGGAGTAAGTACTCCAGTAGCGGATGGCATTTCAGTTTCATTAGCTTTAGACTTGTTACATGGTTTATTTAGTACAGACAAAGTGATATCGATGGATATTGTGGAGTTTAATCCACTTGTCGAAACACGCTCAACAGTGAATGTCTTAAAACAACTAGTTAGTGTAGTAGAACATTACAACGATTAAATGATGGAGGAAGTTGATGAACAAGGCCGATAAAATTTTCTTAGCCATTATACTTGTTCTTTCGGTTGCTTTATATGGAAGCATTCAATTTTTAGTGAGTGCCGCAACTTCCGATCTTAAGGTTGCTGTAGTAACCTACAAAGATAGAGAAGTACTTCGTATTGATATGTCAGTAGATAACACATACACCGTAGATGGAACCTTAGGTGATGTCATTATTGAAGTAAAGGATAACAAAATTCGTGTCCAAGAAGAAACTTCTCCATACAATATTTGTTCCATTCAAGGTTGGGTAGAGTATGCACGAGTTCCAATTGTGTGTTTACCTAATCATATTATGATTCTAATTGAATCTGCCGTAGATCAAGATGATGAGGATATAACCGTTCGATGAATAGAAAACAACGTGTACGTAAAATGACGCTCGTTACAATGTTGTTAGCAATGAGCATTGTTTTTCATATGTTAGAACCAACTATTCCTTTACCTGTACCCGGTGTAAAACTTGGGTTAGCTAATATATTTGGCTTAATTGCACTTTTTTTGTTTGGTGTAAAGGAAATGTTAGGAATCAATTTCATGCGTGTGTTGATTGCTTCTTTACTTAGAGGCATTATTTTTGGTACAGGTTTTTGGTTGTCTTTATCAGGTGTATTTTTAAGCAGTATGGTTGTCATCTTCTTTTATCGATATTCAAAATTGTCCTTAGTTGGACTTTCGATGGCAGCTGCTGCCTTTCATAATGTTGGCCAAATTTTAGCGATTATCGTAATTTGGTCGTCCATCTTTCTCATTTATTGGTTGCCACCCATGATTTGGCTGAGCATACCAACCGGTATCTTAACAGGTACTCTAGCAAAGGAATCCATACGACGCGTCGACAAGAGCAAGATGGATGCAGTATTGGGGTATAGTAAACGACGCGACTAAGCGAGTAAAACATGAAACAATTTGCATTTATTTATGATCATATGCAACACAACAAAGCTAAAATGTTTTTGCTTGTTTTTTCAGGCATCATGGTGGTGGCTTTTACGCTTCTCACACCACTGTTTTTCTCTTACTTTATTGATACCATTATTGGTGGTCAATCAAGTAACAACACCTTTTTTAATCAACTCATTGAGTGGATTGGAGGTATGGATGTCATACGAAATAACTTGTGGATAGCAGGTGTGTTGCTCTTTAGTTTTAGTTTAATTTCAGGCCTTTTTATGGTCGTTAGAGGGTATTTAAATGGCGCAATTAGTGAAGATGTAGTATTAAACATTCGACATGAAATGTTTGATCACATTTCTAAATTGCCCTATGGTGTGTTTGTCACACACAAATCGGGTGACTTGATTCAACGATGTACATCCGATATTGATTTAATTCGTCGCTTTATTGCGGCACAAGTGTCAGAATTTGTGTATGCCACTTCGATGGCTATTCTTTCTGCCACTATCTTATTTTCCATCTTTGCACCACTTGCATGGATATCGATCATTTCCTTACCGATTATTTTCTTTTTTGCGTTTGTGTTTTTTAAGAAAATGCAAGATGCTTTTAAAGCAAGCGATGAATCGGAAGCGGATATGAGTAGCACCATTCAAGAAAATTTAAATGGTGTGTATGTTGTTAAAGCATTTAACCAACAAGCTCAAGAAATGGAAAAGTTCACAAAAAAGAACGCAACCTTTCGAGATTTAACGTTTCGACTCATTCATTTGTTAGCCATGTATTGGTCTATTTCTGACTTTTTATGTTTGCTTCAAATCATGGTTGTGGTTGTGTCTGGTATTCATTTTGCTTTAAGTGGTGATATTAGTGTTGGGCAGTATTTTGTGTTTGTTAGTTATGTATCCATGGTGCTATGGCCAATTCGTAACCTTGGTCGTATTTTATCCGACATGGGTAAAGTGAGTGTTGCTGTAGATCGTTTACAAGAGATACTAGATGCTCCTAAAGAAGACATTGAAAGTGGTAGTAAACCAACTATTAAAGGGAATATTGTTTTTGATCATGTATCCTTTCGCTATGATGATGGAGTTGAAGATGTCTTAAACAACATTAGTTTCTTTATTAATGCAGGAGAAACAATTGCCATTATGGGACCGACAGGTTCAGGTAAATCATCGTTGGTTCACTTACTGACGAAGCTCTATGCACCGACTAGTGGTACTATCATGATGGATGATACAAACATAAAGGATATTGCACTCAAGCATATTCGAAAAAACATAAGCATTGTCTTGCAAGAACCGTTTCTTTTTTCACGGTCTATTAAAGATAATATAAAAATTGCAATGCCTGATGCATCGGATGAAAAAATCATGGAAGTGGCTAAAATTGCCAACATGGATGATGTTATTGCGTCATTTGAAAAAGGGTATGATACGCTTGTTGGTGAAAAAGGGGTAACTCTTTCTGGTGGACAAAAACAACGATTAGCGATTGCACGAGCAATTTTAGCGGATGCACCGATTCTCGTCTTTGATGATTCTCTTTCAGCAGTCGATGCACAAACAGACGCTGAGATTCGTGAAGCATTAAAAAACATTTCACAACAAGTCACAACCTTAATTATTACCCACCGTATTAACTCAGCGAAAGAAGCTGATCGAATACTAGTTGTAGATCAAGGACAAATTGTACAAGAAGGCACTCACCAAGAGCTGCTTTTACAAGATGGCTTGTATCAACACATTGCGAAAATTCAAGAAAGCGAGGAAACAGTATGAGTACATTTACTGAACAAACCTACGATACCTCGTCATTAAATATTTCCTTATGGAAGAAAATATTGGCTTTACTTTGGATCCATAAAAAGACTATTTTTGTATTGTATGGATTTATGATTGCCTTAGCGATAGGGGATGTTTTATTTCCACTACTTAATCGTTTTGCAATCGATGAGTTTATTATTGGAAATCGATCTACAAACTATATTCCATATTTTATTGGTGTGTATGGAACATTAGTAGTTGTGCAGTCGGTTGTTGTGTATGGCTTTATTCGTACCGCAGGCAAAATTGAAACAGCCTTTGCGTATGATGTGCGTCAAAAAGCATTTAAAAAACTACAGGAATTGTCATTCTCTTATTATGATAAAACACCATCAGGATGGATTATGACACGTATGACATCTGATATTCAGCGATTAAGTGATATCTTATCGTGGGGATTAATGGACATGGTATGGGGATTATCCCTCATGGTCGGTATTAGTGTAGTAATGCTTATTATTAACTGGCAAATGGCCCTCATTATTTTGATGGTAATTCCATTTTTAGCGATGGTAAGCATGTACTTTCAAAAACGAATCTTGCTTACTTATCGTGATGTACGAAAAGTTAACTCGAAAATCACCAACGACTTCTCTGAAAACATCTTAGGTGCTAAAACAAGCAAATCCATGGCTATTGAGGATATTCACTTTGCTAACTTTACAAAAAACACGACAACAATGAAAGAACGTTCCATTAAGGCGGCACTATTAAGTGCGCTGTTTATGCCGATTGTTATGGGACTTGGTTCTCTAAGTAGTGCAGGACTACTTGTGTATGGTGGTCAACAAGTGTTAGTGGCAGGATTAGGGTTTGGTACACTGATGTTGTATACCCAATATGTCTCTCATTTCTTTGAACCACTACGTAACATTGCTCGTTTACTAGCAGAGCTACAACTAGCACAAGCGTCCGCTGAGAGGGTACTATCCCTTTTATCTAGTGAACCTGATGTGGTGGACTCTCAACACGTTATCCAACAGTATGGAACCATATTAGAACCAAAAAAAGAAAACTATCCAACCATGGTAGGGAATGTAAAGTTTAAAGATGTGACCTTTTACTACAACCAAGCAGAGCCTGTGTTAACAAAGTTTAATTTACAAGTAAAGGCAGGCCAAACCATTGCCCTTGTTGGTGAAACAGGATCAGGTAAAAGCACCATTGTCAATTTGCTTTGTCGTTTCTATGAGCCTAAAGAAGGTGTCATTGAAATTGATGGGGTAAACATTCAACATCGTAGTTTAGGTTGGTTACACTCTAATTTAGGGTATGTGCTTCAAGATCCACATTTGTTTATTGGGACTATCAAAGAAAACATTGCGTATAGTAAACCAGATGCGAGTGAACAAGACATTATTGAAGCCGCAAAAATTGTCAATGCCCATGACTTTATTATGAAGATGGAGCATGGTTATGATAGTGATGTTGGTGAAGGAGGAAGTCGCTTATCCACAGGAGAGAAGCAATTAATATCCTTTGCACGTGCGTTGCTTGCAAACCCTGCTTTGTTTGTGTTAGATGAGGCAACAGCATCAATTGACACTGAAAATGAACGTGTTATTCAAGATGCAATATCCAATGTATTAAAAGATCGCACTGCCTTTGTAGTAGCGCATCGATTAAGTACGATTGTAAGTGCTGATGTTATTGTTGTGATTGATCATGGTAAGATTATTGAAAAGGGAACACACCATCAGTTGATGGCTAACAAACAACAGTATTATCGATTGTACACCAATCAATTTAAAGACAATAGTTAATGATTAAGAGGTTAAAAAAAGCGTCCTTTGCAACAAGGGACGCTTTTACTTAGTTTATGTTTAGTTTATGTTGTGGCTTGTTCACTGAGAACTTTCTCATCAGCGTTGTATCGCTCTATGTCAAGTTCACCAACACGTTTTGCGCTAATTACTCCAGCAAGCATAGATCCAGAAACATTTAAGGCTGTACGTGCCATGTCAATGAGTGGTTCAATGGCAATGAGTAAGCCAACCAATCCAACCGGTAAGCCCATAGCGGAAAGTACCGTTAGTGCCGCAAAGGTAGCACCACCACCAACACCTGCAATACCAAAGGAACTAATGGACGTAATTAAGATCAATCGAACAAAGAAACTAATATCCATTGGAATGTTTAAACCAATCGCAATCATAACGGCAAGCATGCCAGGATAAATCCCTGCACAACCGTTTTGTCCAATGCTTGTACCAAGAGAAGCAGAAAGATTGGCAACTCCAGGAGAAACCCCAAGCTTATCTACTTGTGTTTCAACATTGATTGGTAATGTTCCAGCACTAGAGCGTGATGAAAAGGCAAAGGTTAATGGTACACTTGCTTTCTTTAAGAAAGTAAGTGGGTTTAGTTTGTACGCCATTAAAATGAGTAAATGAATGACAAACATAATAAAGATGGCAATATAAGATGCCCCAACAAACTCAATGAGTCTAAAGATCTCCGAGAAGTTAGAGGTGGAAACAAAGCGTGATAATAATGCAAAGATTCCATAAGGTGTTAAACGAAGGACCATCGTTACCATTCGCATCACAACATCATGAAGAGTGTTTAACAGTTGTGTAAACTGCTGTGCACTTTCTGGTTTTTTCTTGCGAAGTCCAATGGTAGCGACCCCTAAAAAGGCTGCAAAAAAGACAACCGATAAGGTTGCGGAAGATCCTTGTCCACTCATGGCATAAAAGATATTACGAGGAATAATTTCCATGATCTGTTGGGGGATAGGACGAGATTGAAAATCAATCAACGTATTTTCTAAGGTTTCTGAACGTGCTTGTTCAGCTTGACCAGCCATTAGTTGACTTGAATCAAGATTAAAGGCACCAGCAACACCAGCACCAACCGCCGCTGAAAGCGCAGTGGTGAATAGTAAGATGGCAATAATCGAAGTAGCACTCTTTTTAAGAGATTCACTGCTTTGATTGACGATTGAGGTTGTAATTGCCACAAACACCAGTGGAATAACAATCATGTTTAATAAACGAACATACCCTGAACCGATAATGCTTATCCATGTATTGGATGCTTGTACAACCTCTGAGTCAACAGTGAAAATAAGTTGTAGTGCACCTCCAAAGGCTAGTCCTAGCACTAGTGCGATTAAGACACGTTTGCTAAAGGACACATATTTCTTTTGCATTCTATATAGCAAAACAAGTATTGCTGTAGCTACAAGTAACACAAGTATTGTAAGTAGTGTGTTCATAACTTTCCTCCTACACTATTGTTAAAAACCAAAACAATGTAACAAGTTCATTGATAATAGTACCGTGAAATAAAAAAACTTTCCCCTCATTTAGAGGTGAAAGTATTCTTCCACGGTTCCACTCTATTTCCTATTGCTAGGCAACTTTTGATAGAAATCTATCCTTTGCGATATCGGGCAATCCCGCTGAAGCCTACTGTTAGTTTCGGTTCAGTACTCAAAGAGGCATTTCCACAAACTTCCCTTAAAATTCTTTCACCAATGAATTTCTCTCTAAGAAGGTTAGCGTTGTGTACTTTTCTTATCATCGTAACGTTGTATGTTTTGTTTAACAGTTTATAATATAAACCACATTTTTTAACAAGTCAACGAATATTATCTTTGTGAATTAAAATTCGTAACTTACACAGTGGAGGGATTTCTTTCAAACATATATGTTAAAAAACAGTGAAATTTGATATGATAAGGCAGTGAGTGAGGTATTTTATGCGATTACATGTTCAACATCTTTATCCTATTCAAGATGACCTAGATTTAAAAATATTCAACAACCATAATACCAATCGTCCAATGACGATTTTAGACCGTATGTTAGCGTTGTTGGTTGAATTAGGTGAATGTGCCAATGAGACACGTTGTTTTAAATATTGGAGTGTTAAAAGTCCGAGTGAAAAAGAGGTTATTGCCCAAGAGTTTGTGGATGGGATTCACTTTCTACTTTCATTAGGAATTGATTTGCATCAACCAGTTGATGTGGTGCAATCTCAAGAAATTGTTGGTAGCTTAAGCGATCAATTTATTAGTGTGTTTGAGGCAATTATTGCACTAAGTAAACACTTTGATGCTCATCACTATGAAAATGCATTTTCACTATATTTAGGTTTAGCTGATAAACTAGACATTACGGAAGATGAGATTGAAGAACATTATCAACGAAAAAACCAAACCAATCATAAGCGACAAGCTGAAAATTACTAAAAGAAGGAGATTTTATGAGTAAACATTTTTGGGATGATATTCTTGATCACACGATGATTGAGGAATTTGTACAAGCCGATGGTATTGCTTCTAATGAAAAAGCAGTATCTCGTATTATGAAAAAATATGTAGAGGGATCGGTCGATGAAGTTAGTTATGATAATTTAGGATCGATTGCATTTACAAAAAAAGGAACTGAAGATCTTACGTTGATGTTTGCTGGACACATTGATGAAATTGGGTTTTTAGTAAAAAACATTGATGATGATGGTTATATTTACTTACATCCAGTAGGTGGTTGGTGGCCACATGTGTTGCTTGGTTCTTTAGTCACTATTACAACAGAGCAAGATAAAAAATACATTGGAGTTGTAGGATCGCAAGCACCACATGGCATGAAGCCAGAAGTAAGAAAACAAGTGATGGAACTTAAAGATGTGTTTGTGGATATTGGTGTTGATAACAAGCAAGCAGTTCTTGATTGTGGGATTCAAATTGGAGATATGGTAACTCCTAAATCAGAATTTGTGACCTTAGCTGATCCTAATTACTTAGCCGCAAAAGCATGGGATGATCGTATTGGAGCGTTAATTGTGGCGCAAGTGATGCGTAATCTAAAAGATGTACAAACAGCCGCTACGATTGTTGGTGTTGGTACTGTACAAGAAGAAGTTGGGTTACGTGGTGCTAAAACGGCAGCATACAAAGTAAAACCAGATGTTGCGATTACATTGGATGTGACGATTGCCGATGATACACCAAAAGGGGATAAGCGCATTAAAATGGGTAAAGGTATTACCATTGAAATTGGTGATGCGAGTCACTTTGGTCATCGTAAGTTAGTTTCACACATGAAAGAATTAGCGAAAGAGATGGGCTTTGATGTTCAATTAGAGCTAATGACAGGTGGTGGAACCGATAGTGGTGAGATTCATAAATCGATGGATGGCGTTATGGCAATAACGGTTTCGATACCTTCTCGTTATATTCATTCTCATTATGCGATTGTACATAAAAAAGATGTTCAACAAACCATTGAGCTGCTTACACGCTTTTCAAAAGAGTTAAATACAACACTGTTTAACAAATTAAAACAAGTTGATTAAGAAACCTTCGGGTTTCTTTTTTTCATTGGCATGTTTTTTCTGATATAATATAGCGGAAATGAAAAAGATAAAACGATATGAAGCAATCTTATTGGTAGTACTTGTACTCGCTGATTTGATTAGCAAACAACTGATTAGCCAAAACATGGCTTTAGGAGAATCCATCGATGTGATAGATGGTTTTTTTGCCATAACCTATGCAAAAAACACAGGAGCAGCTTGGAGTATTTTACAAGGACAGATGACGTTCTTTTATATCATCACGATTTTTGCACTTCTTTTTTTAACAGGCTGGCTTTATAAAACCGACTATACTGATAAATTGATGCGGTTTTCCTTGGTGTTATTGATTGCTGGAACACTTGGTAATTTCTATGATCGAATTGTGTTTCAATTTGTCCGTGATTTTTTGGATTTCATTATTTTTGGTTATGATTTTCCGATTTTCAATGTCGCCGATAGTGCCCTAACCATTGGGGTTGTCTTATTAATGGTGGATGTCATCATACAGGAGTATAACAATGCTAAAAGAAATCGAACATAATATCGACGAAAATCAAGTGAACATGCGTCTTGATGTGGTTGTCAAAGAAATTGCCAATATTTCCCGTTCATACGCCCAAAAGTTAATTAATCAAGGGCTTGTGTGGGTTAATGATACACAAATGTCAAACTCGTATAAAGTAAGTGAAGATGATACCGTGCTTGTTCAAATACCAAAAAGTGAAACATTAGAGTTAGTACCAGTAAACATGAACTTAGATGTCGTCTATGAAGATCACGATGTCATTGTCATTAACAAACCCGTCGGAATGGTTGTCCATCCAGCACCTTCTTATGATAAACCAACGCTTGTGGAAGGTTTGTTGGCTCACTGTGATGATTTATCATCCATTAATGGCGTTGCTCGTCCTGGGATTGTGCATCGTATTGATAAAGATACTTCTGGATTATTGGTGGTGGCGAAAAATGATCATGCACACGCACATTTAAGCAAACAAATTCAAGATAAAAGCATGCAACGTGTGTATCATACACTAGTTCATGGACAAGTCTTTCCCGATCATTTTAACATTGATGCGCCAATAGCTCGCGATCCACTAAATCGTCAAAACATGACTGTCACGGATAAAAATGCGAGAAAAGCATTAACCAATGTGTTAGTACTAGAGCGGTTTGATCAAGCATCACTCTTAAAATGCACATTACAAACAGGGCGTACTCATCAAATACGGGTACACATGCAATTTATTAATCATCCCATTTTCCATGATCCAAAATATGGAAAACGAAAAGATAAAAAAACAGGTCAGCTGTTGTGTGCGAAAGAATTATCGTTTATTCATCCAAGCACCAACCAACCGATGCATTTTGAAGTTGATTATCCAAGTGAGTTTAGTGATATGATTGATCAACTTAGAAAGGAAAGGATATGACCCAACAAAAAGACCAAAGCTTATGGAAGTTAGTACACTACTTTGTTTCACTCAAAAACTATTCCTTTGTTCAAGTTCAAGACATTAAAGATGAAGTGTGGTTAACCAATCCAGAGCATCCAAAATATCCAATTATTCGGGTGTCACCAAGTTCAATTAACGCAACTTTTTTTGAAAAAGATCGTATTCAAGTTATTTATAAAGCGATCGCAAAACATCATAAAACAGATAAAAAACTATTAGACATCCATACAAAAGTGGAAGAAGATGAAGAATACGATGATGAGTTTATTCAAGTTAGTTTAAATGAGAAGACCACCTCGATTCCTGATTTTTTATTAAACACATTTGATGATATTAAGATGGCATTCAGTCAAGATTTTAATGGCAAGCAAAAGTTAAAAATTGATGAAGCCTTTTCGAAAACAAAACGGAAAAAACCATCGTTTTTTGAAATGGTACCGCCAATGACGTTAGTGTTTTTAGCATTAACGATTGCGGTATTTACGGTGTTGCGATTACTAACGTTGCGCTATGAAGATCCTGTGGCTGTATCGATCCTTCTAGGTAGTTACTATAAAATATTTGTCGTTACTAACTATGAATTTTGGCGGTTTCTTACTGCTGGATTTGTACACATAGATTTTTTCCATATCTTAATTAACAGCATTGCCCTTATTAACTTAGGGACCATTACCGAAAAGATATTTGGTCAAGTGAAGTTTACGATTATTTTATTAGTATCCATTGTTGTTGGTACTGTCTTTGTCTTTGTCGGTCAAGGCAACAGTGTTGTCGTTGGTTCTAGTGGTGGACTTTATGGTTTAATGGGTGCTTTGCTTGTGTACACCTTTGAAAGTGGCATGATCAAACAACCGCTAGTTCGTAGTCAATTTATTCGAATCTTACTAATCAATTTGATGATTAGCTTACTACCTTCAGTTAGTTTGCTAGGTCACTTAGGTGGCTTTGTGGCTGGGGTATTGTTGGCCATCATATTTTCTCAATCCAAGCGTTGGGCAGCTATTCGTGCGCACACGAAAATTGCCTTTATTGGCTTGATCGCTTTGTTAGTGATGATGATAGCCGTTGATGATAATAATCGTCCATACTATTTAATAACCGATCAACGAGTTATTGAGTATGCAAGAGATTTAAATTGGGATTGGTATGCAAATAATTTAGAAAATAATCTGATTAACTATTATGGAGGTAACTATTTTGAAACGCCATAATGTGTTAAATTGGGATGATTATTTTATGGGGCTTGCGCATTTATCCGCGCAACGTTCAAAAGATCCATCCACTCAAGTAGGGGCATGCATTGTTAATTTAGATAAAAAAGTAGTTGGTATTGGATACAATGGTTTTCCAACAGGATTAAGTGATGATGATTTTCCATGGGAAGTCGATGATCAATACGATCAGTCAAAATATGCTTATGTGGTACACGCTGAGTTAAACGCTATTTTAAATGCCACACAATCGTTGCATGGTTGTAGTATTTATGTTTCACTTTTCCCTTGTAATGAATGTGCTAAAGCAATTATTCAAAGTGGTATTAAAAAAATTGTGTACGAAGATGATAAATACGCAGATAGTGCAGCGGTAAAAGCAAGCAAAAGAATGTTAAGGGCAGCTGAGGTAGAGCTGATTCAATTAGATCATCAAGTAGAAGTTGATGTAACCATTAAAAAATGACGAACTCCGTCATTTTTTTAGTTTTTCTTGTATTTTTTGCGTGTTTTTAAAGTGCATCTTCGCTACTTTATCTAGTATCGGCCATCCATATTGCTTCACTACTTGAACACCACAATTATCTACCTCATCACTAGCTCCTTTTAATAATGGGAGCTTAAGTTGACTTTCAAGTTGATCAAGTGCCTTTAAAAAAGAAGCACGTGCTAAGATAGCCGCAATAGCCACTCCAATATATTTACTTTCGGCTTTAGTTTCAAATTGAATGTTTCTTACGATGCTTTCTTGATCATGTAAATATTGGTAGTAGTTTTTTTCAGGTGTAAACTGATCCACGATGATTTTTGGGGTAAGTTTGATTTTCTTTACTAGATGAAGCAGTGCTTGATTGTGTAGTTTCGCTTTAATTTGGTTCATGTTTTGTGTTTCATGAAGTTGGTTGTATTTACGATTATCTAGCACAAGCAAACTAAAAGCGACGATAGGGGTTAACTCTTTGGCAAGTTGCACTACTTGTGCATCACTCATGGTTTTGCTATCACGGATAGGTAAGTGTTTAACTAGTTCACGTGTTTTATGATCAATGTATGCACTACAAACAACAATCGGACCAAAGTAATCACCAGTACCTACTTCATCAGAACCGATATGATCAAAAAATGGTGTTTCTTGATAACCAAAAAGGGTTGCCATTTCTTTCGCTAGTGCACCTGCAAAAACAACTTTTTTGGAGGTATAAATACTGATGGTGCAACCATCGATTTTAATGAGCGCATCCATGTATGGATTAGCAGAAGGCACGATGTTGTTTTCATACGTCTTTTTTAGTCGTGCTATGGCTTGCTCATGCAAGGTTAATGTTAACATCGGATTGTTTTTCATATGCAGATATTGTAGCATATAATTGTGTTAAAACTTAAAATAAAGTATGATAGAAACGGTGATAAAGATGGAAATAGCTCAAAGTGTAATAACACTCATTAACCCAATAATAATAGGCTTTTTATTAGTGGTGGCATTTTTAGGATATAAAAGCGGTCTTTTGTTGCAAGTATTTGGTTTATTAAATGTCGTAATAAAGATTATTGTGGCATGGATATTTGCACCTATAGTCGCTCGAGTTTTTGTGTTATACAACCCTGATTTAGGAATGCTAAATGAATCAGCACTTGATGAATTATTAGCACAACAAGTAAATACAGTATTATGGTTTGTCATTATTTATGTTGGTTTAAGCGTGTTATTTTTACTAGTGAAACCATTGTTAAAAACAGCAGGGAAGTTACCACTTGTTAAAACTGTCAATCAAATGTTAGGCTTTCTTTTTGGTTTAGTAAAAGGAGTTGTGTACTTATTGATTGTTGTCTTTTTATTATCAACACCATTGTTTGTTAATGGAAGAGAAGCAGTTGAGCAAACCTATTTATCCAACATTGAAGAAAGTGCACCATTAGCCTTTGATGTTTTTAGTGATTGGGCTAGCTCTTCACCAGCACTTGCTCGATTAATGGCAGGTGAACTTTTAAGTGAACAAGACACACAAGCTATACAAGAGTGGCTTATTAAACAAGAATTAGAGGCGGACGTAATTTCCGATATATTAGAAAGATTACCGACAAGCGATGAATAAATGGCAAAAAGCATTAGAATACGATCGTATTATTGAACAAATCGCACAGTATTGTGCGTTTAGTTTGTCCAAAGAAAAAATAGAAACACTACAACCGTTTTTTACACAGCGGTTGATTGAGCGTGAAAACAAGAAAACACAAGATGCGATGAATTTTATGTTAGCTGGATGTGATACTTCTTTAAGTGGAGTTAGTGATGTTAGTGCTTCAATTATTAAAGCAAGTAAAAATGCGACGCTAACGATTGAAGAAATGGTAAAGATAAACAAAGTCAATCATGTTGTGATGCGTTTTATCAAAGCGGATAAAAGTGCAGATGCATTTTATGTGTATGATTATATTGATAGTTTAGCGATTTCACCAGCACTAGTAGCTAAAATTGATCAAAGTTTTTCCAATAATTACGACATGCTAGATAGTGCTTCAAATGAGTATGCAAAACTAAAAAGGCAACTTCGTGAGTTAGAAAACTCATTATCAAATCAAGTGCAGGCATTTATAAATAAACATAGCAATTGGTTAAGTGAACCAATTGCAGCAAGTCGTTATGATCGTGTGGTTGTTTTAGCAAAGGCTGCTGATAAAAATAAGTTTAAAGGCATTGTTCATGGTGAGTCAGCTTCTGGGCAAAGTGCGTATGTCGAACCACCTTTTTTAATTGAATTAAACAACAAAAAAGAGTCTCTACACAATCAAATACAAGCTGAAATTGAGCGGATATGCATGGAAATTTCACAGATGATTAAACAAGAATCCGATCAATTGCTTGCCAATTTAGATACCCTTGCTCATTTAGATAGCATCTTTGCAAAAGCGAAGTGGGGGCTAGATCATGATGGTTTTATTGCAAGTGTTCAACATGATAATCCACTCTACTTTGAAAATGCTCGTCATCCCCTTATTGATCCTAAGGATGTGGTGGCTAACACCATTGAGATTCCCCTCGATAAACGAGCTTTGTTAATTACAGGACCAAACACGGGTGGTAAAACTGTAACGGTAAAAATCATTGGTTTGTTTACACTGTTAAGTTATAGTGGAATACCAATTTTGGCATCAAAAGCAACGTTGCCTGTCTTTGATCATGTGTTTGCGGATATTGGCGATGATCAATCAATTGTGCAATCACTTTCTACCTTTAGTTCACATTTATCAAAAATTTCTGAAATTTTACATCAAGCTACTGAACATTCATTGGTCATATTTGATGAACTTGGCTCTGGTACTGATCCTGATGAAGGTGAAAGTTTAGCGATTTCGATTTTACAATACTGTGATAGTATCAACTGCATGGTAATTGCGACGACTCATTATAATCGTCTTAAAGAAATTGCATACAAAAAGAAAAACACGATGCTTGCTTCTGTTGAGTTTGACATTGATGCTTTAAAACCGACGTATCGTTTTTTACTCAACACCTCAGGAGCTTCTAATGCATTAGCGATTGCATCGCAATTTAATATGCCTGCTCAAATTATTGAACAAGCGAAAATACATTTTGAAAACAAAAAAAGCGAACAACAAGGACTTATTGATCGCTTGCATCAAGAAATTGCTCAACAAGAAAAAATCAATCAAGCTTTAAGTAAACAACAGCAAGAAGCAGAAGAATATGCGCTTTCTCTAAAAGAAAAAAACCAACAGTTAAAAGAGAAAGAATCAGAGTATTTAGCACAAGCGCAAGAAAAAGCACAACAGTACTTACAACAACAAATTGATGAAGTTAATGAGCTAGTTAAACAAGCCATCGCTACTGATCAAAAAAGTGCAAAAGCAGTTGTTAAGCAATTACAAGAGAAAATTGTAAAAGAAAGTGTTGCTAGTGAACAGACACCATTGCAAGTCAATGACTATGTGCAAATCAACTCTACTCATCAAATAGGTGTTATTTCGAGCATCAACAATCAACAGCTCGAAGTAGAAGTGAATCAAAAAACATTCAAAGTAAAAAGTAAAGATGTTACTAAAGTAAATAAACCAACTGCCAAAAAACAACGTCGCTCAAGTTCATCATCTTTTAGTAGTGTAAGTAGTGCTCCTATGGAATGTGTCATTGTTGGGTTACGCTCTGAAGAGGCAAAAGTAAAAGTAGATCAGTATATTAATGATTGTATCTTAGCCAATCGACATCAAGGGTTTATCGTACATGGTGTTGGTACAGGAGTGCTTAAAAAAGTGATTAATGAGTATGTAAAAAAACACCCTGGTGTTAAAAAAGTAACACCAGCAGATCACGCTCAAGGTGGAGCAGCGGTAACGGTGGTGAGCTTTCAATGAATGATGCCTTAAAAAGCAAGCTTTCTTTGTTGCCTAGTGAGTCTGGTTGTTATTTATTTAAAGATGAACATCAAAACATCATTTATGTCGGTAAAGCCAAAAACATTGCCAAACGTGTTCATCAATATTTTCAACGCCCTCACGAAGGAAAAACTCAAAAATTAGTTAGTGAGATTGACGATCTTGATGTTATTGTGACACTTAATGAAAAAGAAGCGTTGCTTTTAGAAATTGACTTAATTAAAAAACATCGACCAACGTACAATATTTTGTTTATGGATGATAAGAGTTATCCAATGATTAAAATCACCCATGAAAAATTTTCAAAAGTATTGGTGGTTCGTGATCGAAAAAAGGATAAAAAAGCAAAATACTTTGGACCTTATCCCGATGCAAAAGCTGCACGAGAAGTTCATCGTCTTATTCATGAACTGTTTCCTATAAGAAAATGCACAAAACTACCAAACAAAGTATGTTTGTATTACCACATTAAACAATGTGATGGCCCATGTGAAGGATTTATTGATCAACAATCCTACCAAGTGCACATTGCAAATATAATCGCCTTATTAAAAGGACAAGCACAACATGTTGTAAGTGACTATCAAAGAAAGATGGAAGCTGCAGTAGCGTCATTAGATTATGAGCTTGCGGCAACTTATCGAGATAAAATTTCTGCCATCCATTATATAAGTGAAAAACAATCAGGCGTACATATGAACCAAAGTCAAGACATGGTCAATTTCACCATTGATCATGGAATGGTAAGCTTGTTGCATTTTGTCATTAAAGAAGGCAAGCTATTTGAAAAAACAGCAACCGTATTTTCAATTATCGATGATCCGATTGAAGAAATTACAAGTGCTATTATTCATTTTTATAGTGAACAACCAAAACCAAAACAGCTTTATGTGCCAGCATCACTAGATGCATCGTTGTTAGCACAAATATTAAACATAGAAGTTAGTGTTCCACAACGTGGATTTAAAAAAGAGTTACTAGCTAGTATTGCACAAAATGCACAAACTCACTTAACACTCTTTTTACAACCAAGTGTGGATAATGTTCAAACTGATAAAGGATTAGAACATTTAGAGCACTTACTACAACGTGGTCCAATCCAGCAAATAGAAATGTTTGATGTTTCTCACATTAGTGGAACCTTTTCTGTTGGAGCAATGGTTGTGTATAAAGAAAACCGTTTTGATAAAAACCAGTATCGTAAGTACAAGCTTCATCATGACAATGATGATGTGGCTTCCTTAAGTGAAATGGTGTATCGACGAGTTGTACGATCATTAAAAGAGAAACAACCAATGAGTGATGTACTTGTGGTGGATGGTGGAATTTCTCAAGTAAATGCGATCTCTAAAGTGTTGCAATCCTTGCAAATTACAACACCACTAATTGGATTAAGTAAAGATGCACATCATAAAACATCTTTTCTTGTGTTAGAAGATGGTTCAAGCATACGATTGCTTGTGGATGATCCTTTGTATCAGTTGTTGTATAAAATACAAGAAGAAGTCCATCGTTTTGCAATAAATTATCATCGACAATTACGATCAAAAGCACAAACCTCTTCCTTGTTAGATGAGATAGAAGGAATAGGACCAACAAGAAAGAAACAACTGTTAAAACACTTTGGTTCATTTAAAGCAATTAAAGAAGCAACACTTGAGCAACTGTGTGATGTTTTACCACAACAGATTGCTCTAAATGTGATACAATTCTTCCATGAAAAAAATAAGGACAATGATTTATGAAGCAAAAAACCATTGGGTTAATTGATTCAGGGTTGGGTGGCTTTACCATTTATTATGGGTTAAAAAAAGCATACCCAAAAGCACCACTGATGATATTGGCCGATCAATATAACAGTCCATATGGACCAAAAAGCAAAGAACAACTTTATGACATTACATCAAAGAACATTGAGTTTTTTCTTGCACAAGGAGTACGTCATCTATTGTTAGCGTGTAACACAACAAGTAGTTTATTACTAAAAGACATGCAAGAGAAATACCCAGAAATTGCCATTCGTGGTGTGATAGATGCAACTGTCAATCAAATACAAGAAACAAGTAAAATTGCCGTGGTTGCGACACAAGCAAACATTTTTTCACATGTGTATAAAAACGAAATAGCAAAAAGATTTCCTAATAGTGAAGTAGTCGAAGTTATTGCTCATGATTTAGTGGATTATATTGAAGGTTTAGCCGATAAGCAAACAATTGCACATTATGTTGCGACATTATGTAATCAGTGCAAAGAAGTAGATACCATCTTACTTGGATGCACACACTATCCATTAGTCATTAATGAGTTTAAAGCATGCAAAGATGTTGTGTATATCGACTCCACACAAGCAATGGTTTTAGCAAACAAAGATTGGTTAGAAAACAACATTGGTGATTCAACAATATTAACTAGTGCTAGTGCACAAGTGTTGCAACGACAACTTCACGTGTTGTTTAATGCACATGAAGAAGTAGTTGAGGTATCAATATGACACAAATTGTAGTGACATCCGATGTACATGGTAGAAAACATGCTCTTGAGCAAGTAATAAGCACTCATTATGATGTGTTTGCCTACATTGATTGTGGTGATAGTGAAATGCCACCTGAAAAAATGAATCCTTTTGTTTCGGTTAAAGGAAACAATGATTATTATTATGATTATCCTGAGCATCGTGTCTTATCATTTGAAGGATTTACTTTTTTAGTGATTCATTCACATCAAGTAATGATGTTTAAGCGTGATAGTGCCCTTGTTAAAAAAGCAAAAAGTGTGCAAGCAGATGTTGTCTTGTTTGGTCATTATCATACATTTTATGATAAGGAAGTAGATGGTATACGACTAATAAGTCCTGGTGCTTTATCGTATAACCGTGATCAATCTCCAGCATGTTACGCATTACTAAGTATTGAAGATGATAATCTAAAAGTAACAAGAAAAAATTTAAAACGATAAATACATTTGTTCTTACATTTTATTTATTGTTTACCATCGTTTTAATTATCCGTCATTCAGATTTTTAAGGGGAAAGTATGAAAGAACGTTCAAGAATAGATGTCATTTATGCATTAGTGTTATTGGTAGTTATTATGTTATCGATTGTTAGTTTTTTACAACTTGAAAGTGATTCAATGATTATTAACGTAATACTACTGTTTGCAATAAATGCTTTTTTTGTGTCAATATATATAGTTTTAACTCCTATACGCTATTAGAAAATCAACTGTTTATTCGTTTTGGACCACTTAAAGAACGAATTAATTATGATCATGTAGTTGCTTTAGAAATTGTCGAAAACTTTTGGTCGTCGATGGCTCTATCAAAAAGAAGAATTAAAGTAACGTATTCTTACAACAATAAATTCAACACAAACACTTACATATCACCTTTGCACTTAGAATCCTTTTATAAAGAGTTAGGTTATCGTTGTAAAGCAGCTAAAAAAGTTACCAAACTATAACAAGATTGGATACTTACAACTTTTTTGTTTGTGTTATTGCATCAAGACCGTAATTTTGCTATTATAGATTGGCACTAACACATGTCCACGTAGCTCAGTTGGATAGAGCATGCGCCTTCTAAGCGCACGGTCGGGAGTTCGAGTCTCTCCGTGGACGCCATCTAAAGACTTAAGCCCACAAGTGTGGGTTTTTTTAATAATGCAACTAACGCAGTTAAAAATGTATGTTGTTTATTTATTTTAATAAATAGTGGATATTGTACACTTGTAAATGATGTGAGACCAAATTCTTAAAAATTAAAGTCTCATCATGTAAAATAGTATTTAAATTGGTTAAGTAATTTTTCTCTCATCTCAAGAGGTGTTAGATAACCAAGAGTTGCCATGGGTATGTTGTTTGAACGAGAGAGGTAACGTTTTGCTTGTTCACGTAAATCTTCTAAAGAGTAAAACTTAAGATTTTGGTAAAAACGAGTGTTATCATTTCGATGAGAACGTTCCACTTTACCATTATGTCTAGGTGTTCTTGGACGAATCAATTTATGTTTGATACCAAGATGATCTAGTAGAATATCAAATGGATGAGTTCGATCAGTATTGGTAGTATGAGTAAATTCAAAGCCATTGTCGGTTTGAATGGTATATGGTTGATAACCAAAGTAAGCAATAGCCCGTTGTACAAAATCAACGCTAGAGTAGCTAGAGTGTTCATCATAGTGATATATAAATCTCTCTCTAGAGGCTTCATCAATCATGGTGTATTGATAGAACTTCTGATCATGAAGTAGTGTCGGTGATTTGCAGTGTTTAGGAACATGTTTAACATCACATTGCCATTTGATTCCAGCAGCTTTAGGCGTGTTGTATGGCTGTGGTTTGTACGGTTTCTTCTTAGGTTTGGGTTGTGTGTAATAACCTTGTTTACGAAGAAAACGAAAGAGTGAGCTTGGATGTCTTGAATATCCTCGATTAATTCTGAGCTTACCATAGAGTTCAATCATGGAGATGTTGGGGTTTCGCCTTAGATAGTTATTAATCCATTCAATTTCTTGATCTGTATGTGCATTAGGGTGCTTCGAGTGTGGACAGTGTGATTTATCCATAAGTGATTGTTTCGTCCCATCAAAACGCTTCATCCAGCGCATTAACGAAGATTTCGATATTTTATATCGTCGAGTGACGAAGGCAACAGAAACGTTGTTTTGAGAATAAAGTTTACAAGCATAGAAACGAGTGTGTAGTTCATGGGGCAAAAAACGTTGAGAGTGAGTTATAATAGACATGCGATTGGTTTCCTTTCTATAAAGTGTCGTAACTCTATTTTACAGGATTCCATTCGCTTTTCTATTTTTAGTTGGAAAGTCTCACATCAATTGTAACTCTACAATTTATTTTAATAAATAGTGGATATTTTATTGAATAAACACGCTATCTTTGGTATATTTGTAAGGCTTAAAAGCATTAAAAGAGGAAAAATATGCAAACCTTATGGACTAAAAACTACACAACCATTACCATAGGAAAAATCATTTCAGCAATTGGTGGTGTTGGGTTAAACTTTGCACTTAGTGTGCTTATTTATAATCAGACACAATCGACGATGTTATCGGCGATCTTTTCAGCTACCATCATGTTGCCAAATATATTGCTACCTCTGCTAGTTGGACCGATTATTGATAAATTTTCACGTAAGAAAATTATTGTACTGTCTGATTTATTAATGGGTGTGTTGTTTTTACTTATTGCTTATGCAACAAAAGACGGATACTTTAATTACACAGCTTATTTAGTATTGGGAATTGTCATAGCAAGCAATGGGGTTGTGTATCATATTGCGTATGAATCACTCTTTCCTGAGTTGATTCCAGATAAGATGATGCAAAAAGGGTATGCAGTTAGTTCTCTTATTTATCCAACCGTAAACACGATTATGTTTCCCGTGGCAGCAGTCTTATTTAATCGATACGGTCCTGCCGGTATCTTTTTAATAGAAGGTATCTTGCTTATCATTGCCTCACTATTTGAAATGCAAATTCAACTACAAGAAAAACACTTAAACAACTTAGCGATTGGTGCACAGTCATTTAAAGCAATGGTTTCAGAGGGGTTTAGTTACTTATCGAAAGAGAAGGGATTACTTTCGATTTTCTTGTTTTTCTTTGTGTTTATGATGGCGGGTGAAGGACTCAATGTGCTTATGTATCCTTTCTTTGAAAATCATCCTACCTTAACTGTGAATCATTATGCGTGGGCTATATCCTTTATAACAGTAGGTCGTTTAATTGGTGGTCTTATGCATTATGTCCTTAAAGTAGAAACCAACAAACGATTTATGGTTGCGGCAATCGTGTATTTTTCATTGAATTTTTTAAATGCGATTTTGTTGTTAGTGCCATATCCACTTATGTTAGTGGTACAAGTCATATCAGGCATATTGTCGATTAATTCCTTTAATATACGGATGTCATCGGTACAAAGTTATGTACCTGCTGAAAAGCGTGGTCGAATTAATGGCTTTTATCAAATTATGACCGCAACTGGCATGATTATTGGCCGACTATTTGCTGGTTATGTTGGGGAATGGTTTGTGTATACCGATATAATCATCTTTATGAGTGTGATTGGATTGATAGCGTTTTTCATCTTTATTTACGCCAACAAAAAGCATGTATCTGCCGTGTATAATCGTGTTGTTTAATGTATAATAGGCAAAGAGGTTAGAAGATGGATGAATTTAAAGCAAAGATTGATGCCTTAATGAAAAAAAAAGAGTACAAACAAGCACTACCTCTTATTGAAAGTGAGCTTGCACAGCCATATTTACCTGCTGGATTTTATGAGCAGTACATGGCTTATAAACTCGAAATTAAAGCATCACAATCACCAATTAGTAAGTCGATTGATGCAAAACGTTGTTTTAGTATGTTGTTAGAACAAGACAATCCCTTGCTTGCTTTAAGTCATTTAGAGCAGTATGCGCTAATTAACCATAAGGATGCGATTCAACAAGTGTTTACACAAAATAGTGATGAACTCATTAGTGGGTTATTAATCGAGCTTCTTATTCAACAACAAATCAATCATACCTTTGTGATACACAAAGATTCATTACGCATTGAGTTTAATCCTGTGTATGTGATGAGTGTGTATGAAAGCGATGGATACAAAGCGATTGAAACTCTCATATCAGAACACTTTGAAAATGACAATCCAAGTGTTATGATGATGGCTAATCAATTGTTAGTAAGTGAAGCCTTAATGAGACAACCACTAGCACTTGAAGAAGATGATGTGTATCCTATTGGATATGCCATCATTCAAGCCGTATTGCTTGCTGTGGGTGATGAAGACTTATGGCAAAGCATCAAAAAGCAATACAACATCGATGACTCGATGGTGGAGAAGTTGAAATCCTTTAGCACTCATTAATTGACAGTGCTAATTGATGTGGTATAATAGTACAAGAAAAAAAGGAGAAAATATGAAATCAACTTGGCAGTTAAATGAAAAATCAACCGGATTATTAAAAGTAAGCCTTGATAAAAATCGTTGGCAAGAACTTCAAGAAAAAGCATTGGATAAACTTGCGAAAAACGTTCAAATCGATGGTTTTAGAAAAGGTAGTGCACCAAAGAATTTGGTCGTTAAACAAATAGGCGAAGGGTCTATTTTTAATGAAGCAATCGATATGGTTGCCAATGATGCATACCAATTTGGTGTTAATGAACAAGGTTTAAAACCTGTAGGCCAAGCATCTTTAGATGTTAGTGAATTATCAAAAGAAGCAATTACTCTTGATTTTACAGTACCTGTAGAACCTGAAGTAAAATTAAGCGATTATCAAAGTGTGAAGGTTGAAAAACCAGCCATTGAAGTAAACGACAGTGATTTAGAGAAAGAAATGGATCGACTTCGTAATGACTTTGCAGAACTTGTTGTAAGTGAAGAAGCTGCAGAAAATGGCGATACTGTTGTGATTGATTTTGAAGGATTTAAAGAAGATGTTGCTTTTGAAGGTGGTAAAGGTGAAAATTATCCACTAGAGTTAGGTTCAAACAGCTTTATTCCTGGTTTTGAAGAACAATTAGTAGGAAGTAAAAAAGAACAAGAATTAGATATCAATGTAACCTTCCCAGAAGATTATCAAGTTGCTGACTTAGCGGGAGCACCGGTTGTCTTTAAAGTTAAAGTTCATGAAGTTAAAAAACGTCAATTACCTGAATTAAACGAGGAGTTTGTTAAAGACTTATCCAAAGAAGGTGTTGAAAGTGTTGAACAACTTAAAGAGTATGTATTGAATGACTTAACAACACGTAAAGAACAAGAGGCAAATCAAGCCTTTGAAGAAGAGCTGTTAAGCAAAGTAGTAGATCCAAGTGAAGTTGAAATTCCTGATGTGATGATTGAAGATGAAACCAAACATATGTTTGAAGACTTCAAACAACGCCTTGAACAACAAAATTACACATTGGAACTTTACACACAACTAACAGGTCAAAGTGAAGAGTTCTTAAAAGAACAATTATCAAAAGACGCTGAGAAGAAAATTAAACTACGTTTAGTTTTAGAAGCAATTGCTCAAGAGCAAGCCTTCGAAGCGACTGAAGAACAACTTGAAGAAGAATATACTGCGATTTCTAAAAATTACGGTATTGAACTAGATCAAGTAAAACAAATTATTCATAAAGAAGTAGTCCTAAAAGAATGGCGACTAAAATCAGCGTTAGACTTTCTTAAAGAAAACGCTCAACAATAAATAGTAAGGAGGGTCGTATATGGATCAAGATAAAATTGAAATTAGTGTTCCAGTAATTGCTACCCGGGGAATTGTAGTATTCCCAAATCAAGACATTATGATTGAAGTAGGCCGTGAAAAGAGTGTAAACGCGGTTGAAGAATCAAAAGCATATTTCGACGGGCACGTGTGGCTTGTATCTCAAAAAGACATAATGGTCGATGAACCGAAAGAAGAAGATTTGTTTAATTTTGGTACATTATGTCGCATAAAAAATGTAAAACGCAAAGAAGGTTTTATGCGTGTTACTTTTAGTGGTGTTCAACGTGCTGAACTTATTCGTATGAGTGAAGATGACCGTATGTTTTTTGCCAGTGTCATTGCAAAAGAAAATGTTTCTGGTGATGCCATGGAAGAAATGGCACTCATTCGTCGTATCGCAAAAGAACTTGAGCATGTAGCAACATCCAATGTGAATTTCCCAACGGAAATGATTAATCAATTAACCAAAGGTGTTAGTGCCGTGCAACTTTCTGATCAGTTTGCACAGTTTTTCCCACTGCCTTTAGAAAAGAAACAGTTACTTTTAGAAACATTAAACATCAATGAACGTTTAATGATTATCATTAGTGAACTACAAACAGAAAAACAGTTATCATCCATTGAAACGGACATTAATGAACGTGTTAAAGAACGCATTGAAGATAACCAACGTGAGTATTATTTGCGTGAAAAACTACGTGCTATTAAAGAAGAGCTTGGTGATGTACCAATGAAAGATGAAGATGGGGATGATATTCGTCGCATGATTGAAGATAATCCTTATCCTGAAAACATCAAACAAAAAGCATTGGAAGAGTTAGCACGATATGAAATGCTTCCTCAAGCATCTGGTGAGTCTGGTGTTATTCGTAGTTACTTGGATTGGTTATTAAAAACACCTTGGTGGCAAGAAACAGATGATAATGAAGACTTAACTGCGGTACGTAAAGTACTTGATGATGATCACTATGGACTTGAAAAAGTAAAAGATCGGATCATGGAGTATTTGGCCGTTAAAAACATGACTAAATCATTAAATGCACCAATCTTATGTTTAGTAGGTCCTCCAGGAGTTGGTAAAACATCTTTAGCTAAATCCGTTGCTAACGCCCTTGATCGTCGCTTTATTAAAGCGTCTTTAGGTGGTGTTCGTGATGAAGCAGAAATACGAGGACACCGTCGTACTTACTTAGGTTCAATGCCTGGTCGTATTATTCAAGGAATGAAAAAAGCAGGGGTTGTTAATCCTGTGTTTCTTATTGATGAAATTGATAAAATGGCAGCCGATTACAAAGGTGATCCATCAAGTGCAATGCTAGAGGTATTAGATCCAGAACAAAACTCTTTGTTTTCTGATCATTACTTAGAAGAACCTTATGATTTATCCAAAGTTATGTTTGTGGCTACAGCTAACTATTTAGATGCTATTCCACCAGCATTAAAAGATCGTTTGGAAATCATTCAACTATCTTCCTATACAGAACAAGAAAAACTAAACATTGCGAAAAAACACTTAATTCCAAAACAACGTACGATTAATGGTTTAAAAGCATCACAGTTTAAGATGAGTGATGATGCACTGTTGTATTTGATTCGTCATTACACACGTGAATCGGGTGTTCGTCAATTAGAACGTATGATTGCAAACTTATGTCGTAAAAGTGTGTTGGCTATTTTAAAAGACAAAAAACGTTCCATTACTGTAAACAACAAACGTATTGTGGAATGGTTAGGAAAAGAAATCTTTGATTTTGGTAAAAAAGAAGCAAAACCTCAAATTGGTGTGGTAACAGGCTTAGCATACACTTCTTTTGGTGGTGATGTACTTCCTGTGGAAGTCACAACCTTTGAAGGAAAAGGTCGTTTGATCTTAACAGGTAAACTTGGCGATGTTATGAAAGAGTCTGCCGAAATTGCCTTTGGCTACACAAAAAGCCATGCAAAAGAATACAAGATTGATCCGAAGTTTTTTGAAAGCCATGATATACATATTCACGTACCTGAAGGTGCTGTACCAAAAGATGGACCAAGTGCAGGTATTACACTTACAACTGCGATTGTATCAGCCCTAACCAAACGTAAAGTGTTGCCTGATATTGCGATGACAGGGGAAGTTACCTTGCGTGGTAATGTGCTTGCGATTGGTGGTTTAAAAGAGAAAACATTGGCTGCTCACCGTGTTGGTATTCATAAGATTGTTATTCCAAAAGCAAACTTAAAAGACATGGATGATATCCCACAATCTGTGCGTGATACCATTGAGTTTATTGCTGTAGAAAAAGTAGAGCAAGTGCTTAAAGAAGCACTTGTGGATGAATAATGTTTACCAACGCCTCACTTCTTACAAGTTGTGGGACTCCAGATCAACTACCTAATCATGATTTTGATGAAATTGTGATGGTTGGTAAGAGTAATGTGGGTAAAAGTAGTTTAATTAATGCTATATTAAATCGTAAAAACTTAGCGTATGTTGGTAATGCACCAGGAAAGACACGTCTTATTAACTTCTTTGATGTGAATGGACAGTGGATGTTAGTGGATGTACCAGGATATGGTTATGCGAAAATGTCAAAAAGTGAATGGCAACGCATCGATCGTTTAATGAGTAGTTATTTTAATGATCGACCTCAAATTAAAGGGATGCTTATCTTAGTGGATGTTCGTCGTGGTATTAGTGATCAAGATCAACTCATGATGGATATTGCAGAGCGCTTAAAAGTGCCATCAAGTGTGGTGTTTACCAAAACAGACAAAGTGTCCAACAATGAGATTGCGAAAATCAAGCAGTTAAACAACAATCAAAACTTACTGTTTTTCTCAGCATTAAAAAAGACAGGGATACAAGATATCCAAGATAAAATTACAATGTGGCTAAACCAATAAGGTTTAGCCATTTTTTATATTAAATTGCTTCGTTTATAACTAAAATAGGTTGCACCACTATTTGCAATGATATGAAAGAGAATTCCATACAGTATTGAACCGCTCATTTCAATAATGTTTCCAACAACAACACCAAAAACAAACGCATAAACAATTTTTCTCACACCAATTGAATCAACCTTGAAATTAAAGTATTGTAAGTGCATGATGGCAAAGCAGATCGCTGTAATAAGTACGGTGAGAGAGATTTCTTTAAGTAATGGAAAAGGTACTAAAATCGTGTTAGTGTTGAAAAAGTAAAGTAACAAATAGGAAAGAATACCACGATAAAGAAGTTCTTCACCGATTGGATAAATGATGCAAAAGGAAAAGACTCCTTTAAAACTTTGATGAGGATTGTAATGAGAGTTGATCATAAATGGATAAATAAATAGTAACATAAATATGTAGTCACTTAATTTAAGTGGGTTAGTAGGTAAGGAAAGATTTCCTATAAGAACAACATAAATGACAAGGACTATAAAGAACCAAAGGTAAAAGTAGTTCTCTTTAACAAACTGTTTTTTTTCTTGGGATGAAACTAGTTTTAAAATTAGTTGTCCGTTAATTGAGTGCATAAATGTAAGATAAGCAATGAGCAATATTGCAAAGATAACCATAAAGACTCCTTTTAATTATGATGAAAAAAAATGACCGAAAAAATTATATCATTAAAAACAGCTGAAAAGGTTTAAAAGATGATACATTTTTTCGTTATAATAACAGATTCAATGATTTTTATTTATCTAATTCATCAACTTTGATACAATGTTAAAGAAAAAGGAGAATGTCCATGGTTATTCGAAACAAAGCAAAACGAATTGGTGTACTACTTACATTTTTCGTGATGGTAGCTGTTAATGCGATAGCAAATATTTTGCCACTAAACAACATTACTACTGGAGAAGTATCGGATAATTTATTTAACTTGTTTGCCCCAACGGGTTTAACCTTTTCTATTTGGGGTGTCATTTATTTGTTGTTGTTTGGATATAGTTTGTTTCAAATGAAAGTCGAACAAGATTTAAGTGTTCGTCAAAACTTAATGGATGATATTGCCCTCTTTTTTATTGTTAGTAACATTGCCAACACTTTATGGGTCTTTGCTTGGCATTATGGGTATGTTTTACTTTCGCTTGTTTTAATTATTATTGTGTTGTTATCGCTTATTTTTATTAACAACGAAATCAAGTATGGTTCATTAAAAGGAATTGATTATCTTTTAATTAAAGCACCTTTTGGTATTTATTTTGGTTGGATTACAGTGGCAAGTATTGCCAATGTTACGGCCTATTTAGTGTCTGTTAACTTTGATGGACTAGGATTAAGTGAACCGATGTGGACGATAATTATGCTTGTGGTGTCACTGCTAATTGGTGCAGCTACAATGATTACGTATAAAAGTTTAAGCTATGGCCTTGTTTTACTATGGGCTTATGCTGGTATTTATTTGCGTCACACACAAGATTTAAACAACCAGTATCCATCAGTTGTCATTGCAAGTATTGCTTGTTTTGTCTTGTATTTACTTGTTTGGATTGCTTTTAGCTTGAAGCTGAGTAAGAATTAACACTGGAAAGTAGTATTGCATGAAAAAAGAAATACTCATGAAAAATTGTGGTTATGTGTTTGTGGGCTTGTTGTTTGCGACATTGTTTTCATTGTGGCTTGATCAAATTAAGTTTCCAGAAGCAACCATTATTTTGACATATTTACTTACTGTGTTTGTAATAACAATCTTAGTAGATGGGTTTTTATATGGGTTCTTCTCGTCCATAGTAGCGGTTGGACTTTTTAATTTCTTGTTTACAGAACCTCGATATAGTTTGAATGTTGATTCATTTGATTATTGGTATACTTTTGCTATTATGCTTTTAGTTTCAATCGTAACGAGTGTAATAATTCAGAAGCTGCGCAAAGAGACAAAAATCGCAGATGAAAAGGAAGCGAGAATTAAAGTCTTAATTGAGATTAGTCGTGATTTTTTTCAAGCAATTCGTTTAGAAGATGCTGTTAAAGCAATGGAAAATGGATTAGAAACATATTTAAATCATGGGATAAACATATCATTAAAAGAAAGTGATCAACAAGACTTTAAACACTATTTAACGATGAATAATCCGAGTATTAACATGCATAAAATCGAGCAGTGTATGCAACAAGCTGATATGATACAAGATAATGAAACTGCATCTATCACAAACTACTACTTTCCCATTAAGTCGAAAACAGGTTCTTTGGGTGTTTTATGGCTTACTCATGAAGGACTAATTAAAAATGATGTTGAATTGATTGAAGCGTGTTGTGGACAGTTAGCCTTGGCTTTAGATCGTCAATACTGGATAAACAAGCAACATGAATCAATGATGGAAATTGAAAAAGAGAAGCTAAGAGTTCAACTGCTTTCTGGAATTTCACATGATTTACGAACACCACTTTCTACAATTATTGGAACTGTTCAAACCATTATTGATAATCGTGCGCATATTAATGATGAACTACTTACTAACTTGTTGGAAAATGTGACAAATGACTCTAAATGGTTATTGGATTCTGTGGAGAACATTTTAAGCTTAATGCGTTTTCAAGAGTCAAATTTGTTGTTAGATATTCAACCAAGTATAGTTGAAGAGATTGTTGAAGAAACGATATCGTTATTTGCTACAATAAAAACACATTTTATTAAAGTATCGATACCTGAAGAAACTATTCTATTTGATGCAGATAGTAGAATGATTGTTAAAGTGTTAGTTAATTTATTACAAAATGCAATAAAATTCTCGCCAGTAGGATCAACAATCCAATTAAACATCATTAAAAAAAAGAAAAATATTATTTTTGAAGTGGTGGACGAAGGTATAGGATTGAGTGATCATGAAAAACTGCGAGTGTTTGACCAGTTTTACTCCATTAAGCCAAAAAATAAACAACAGCGTCAAGGATTAGGACTAGGATTATCGATATGCAAAGCAATCATAGAGGCACATCAAGGATTCATACGAGTTTTAGACAATCAACCAACTGGTTCAAAGTTTGTGTTTTCTTTAAAGGTAAAGGAAGATGACGATGAAAAAAATATTGATCATTGAAGACGATCGCTTAATTAAGCAATTTTTAATTACCCTATTGGAGACTTCAGAATATGAAGTGATTGAAGCTAATGATGGCACAAGTGGGTATCAGCTAGCTATGAGCCATAACCCTGAGATTATTTTGCTAGATTTGGGTTTGCCAGATTATGATGGGATTGAATGGATAAAGCAATATAGACATTTAATTGATGCTAGTATCATTGTGGTTACAGCAAAAGATGAGCACGCTCAAAAAGTTAAAGCTCTTGATTTAGGCGCAGATGACTATTTGACCAAACCTTTTAACCCTGCAGAGTTGCTTGCTCGAGTGCGTGTTGCTTTGCGTCATCAACAAAGCAAGAAAGTTGGATTAACGCAACAAGAATTTAAGTATAAAGAGTTAACGATTAATTTTGTACAAAATCGAGTATATTTAAACAATGTTGAGATACATACCACACCCATAGAATATCAAGTATTAACATACTTAGTAAAAAACCAAGGTCGTGTATGCACTTCTACTATGATCATTAAAGCGACTTGGGGAAGTAGTTGCAATGAAAGTGATGCTCAAAATTTAAGAGTTGTCATGGCTAACTTACGTCGCAAACTAAAACAAACACCTACTAGTCCTACTTACATTGTTACTCATGTAGGAGTAGGGTATCGCTTTAACGACGAGTAATTCTCTTTATACAATCTTTATGCGGTGTTATGTGTTCTTAACACCGTTTTTATATGCGATTGTTTATGATGAAGGTGGAGGTAGATGTATGAAATATACTCATAACCAACATTATGTCGATCATCATGTAAATGCTTCAGTCGTTCATATTAAGGCGCATCAGTTTTTGGCAGCAAAAAAACATTTAATGGAAATACTATATCTTGATGATTGTACACCAATAATTCATAACTTATTAGGAATCATTCATGAAAAACAAGGGCAAATTGGAAATGCAATGAGACATTATCGATGTGCTTATGTTTTAGACGGTACATATCGTCCAGCCATCGAAAATTTAGTTCGGTGTTCAGAAGGTAGAAGCAAAGATGTGAATTATGGAGAAGGTGTTTTAACTTTTGATCAACGAAAGAAATTAAGGAGTCAACAAGATGAAAAAAATTGAATCAATTGTAGTTATTGGTTGTAGTCGCTTAGGAGCGAATTTGGCGTCGCAACTATCATTAGCAAAAAAAGATGTTACGATCATTGATAAAAATGAACTATCCTTTCGAAAATTATCCGATGATTTTAGTGGATACACATTTATTGGTGATGCTGAAAACATTCAAACATTAATGGATTCTCGTGTTAACAAAGCTGATTTAGTCATTGCAGTTACTAACAAAGATAATGTTAATTTAATGATTGCAGAAATTTGCTCTCGGATTTTTAAAGTTGAAAAAGTATTAGTAAGACTACAAGATTCATCCAAAGAATTTTTGTGTGAGACGTTTAATATTAGTTTCATTGATACTTCAAAACTAGCAGTTCAACAGTTTGAGAAGATAATTGGAGGGTTATTACTATGAATGATCGTGTTGTTGTTGTAGGGGGTAGAAAAAAAGCTGATTTTTTAGCTGAATCACTAACCAAACGAAAAATGAATGTCATCATTATCAATGATACAAATTCGTTTTGTGTCGATATGTCACATAAGTACCCAAATGCAATTGTAGCATGTGGTGATGGAACAAAACCTTATCTTTATGACGATTTAGATATTGAAGACAGTGATATATTTATTGCCATGATGCCATCAGATGCAGATAATTTGATAGCTTGTCAACTAGCGACAAAACAGTATCATGTTAAAAAGGTGTTTTGCACAGTTTCTAATCCTAAAAATGTAGAAATATTTAAGCAATTAGGGATTAATAATGTCATTAGTTCTACATACATTGTTTCGAAAATGATTGAACAAATGGCAACCCTTAGAAAAATTGAGAATTACATTCCTTTAGAACAAGGAACCATTGGTCTAATTGAAATTATAATTGAGCCAAACATGGAAGCAGTAAACAAACGAATAATCGATTTGAAAGTTCCACGAAAATCGATTATTGCAACCATTATTCGCAATCAAAAAGCAATTATTCCAAGAGGGGACACGATGATTGAAGCTTATGATAAGTTGATTGTTTTAGCTGAAGATCAAGAAAAAGAACTTATGATTAAACATTTAACGAAGGTTGTATCATGACTACTTTAGTAAGTAAATATAAGAATGCATTCTTTTACGTAGGTAAATTGCTGCAAATGGTATCGTTTGTTATGGTAATGCCACTTTTAAGTTTGCTGTTTTATCCAGAAGAGTTTAAGGAAAGTTTGTATTTTTTATTGACAGCCATAATATTGCTCATGTTTTCAAGGTTTTTGATTTACATCAATAAAGAAACACAACATCAAAAACTTGTCAAAGGGGAAGATGCTATTATAGTTGTTTTTACTTGGCTTTTAACGATGTTTTTTTCTTCACTACCTTTTGTATTTTCACAGCAATTGCCTTGGTTTCACGCTATGTTTGAAGCGATTAGTGGCTGGACAACAACAGGTTTGTCTGTGGTTGATGTAGAGAGCATTCCAAAAATATACTTAATGTTTCGTAGTATCATTCAGTTTTTTGGTGGAGTAGGATTAGTTTTGGTTTTCTTTGCGCTATTATCAGAGACATTTGGTTTACGATTGTATTATGCGGAAGGTCACAATGATCGATTGCTACCTAATTTAAAGAAATCAGCAAGAGTGGTTATGAAGATTTACCTATTTTATCTTGTTGTTGGGATATTACTTCTTGTGTTTGCGAAAATGCCATTTTTTGATGCAATCAATATAGCAATGACGTCATTATCAACTGGTGGTTTTGCTATCACAAATGCAAGCATAGCAAGTTACAACAGTTCCATGATTGAAAGTATTATTATTGTTTTAATGCTGTTAGGTGCTACAAATTTTGCAGGGCACTTGTTGCTTTTTAGTAAGAAGTTCAAACAGTTTATTGCAACCAATGAAATAAAATATGTCGTAGTTGCTGTTATTGGGTTAACAAGTATTTTGATGATGCTATCTTTTCAATCACAAAGTATAACGATAAGAATTGCTTTATTTGAAGCTGTATCTGCAATTACAACAACAGGGTTTACAATCACATCATATACTTACTGGCCAGCTACTTTTGTTGTTTTATTGGTACTATTTATGATAATTGGTGGAGGAAGTGGTTCTACAGCTGGTGGGATTAAACAATTAAGAGCTATTATGATTTTCAAATCAATTGCGTTAAGTATGCAAAAGCGATTTTTACCTAATCAAGTTGTAAAAGATATAATTATTGATAAAGGTAATGGTAAACAACCTGTTGATGATAAGGGAGTGTTGGAAGTGTTTCATTTTATTGCTATATATTTGTTTTTATTGTTGGTAGGTACATTGGTCATTGCCATGCACGGTTATTCATTAGAACATTCACTGTTTGAGTTTGCTTCAGCTTTAGGAACAGTTGGAACATCAGTGGGCATCACATCCATCGATGCACCAAAGGGAGTTTTATTTGTAGAAATGATTGGGATGTTTTTTGGTCGATTGGAAATTATGGTTGTATTGTTAGCTTTTTTAGGTTCAGTTAAAGATATAACAAAAATAGCTAATCTGCGTGTTTTTAAAGATGAACAACGTAATTAATGATTTGTTAAAAAACAGTGCTTACACTAAAAAGATGAGCACTGTTAGTCAATATGATTGAAAACAATATGTTTGACATAAGCAGTGATATTTTATAGAATAGAAAAGAATTCGATGAATTGGAAAAAGTTTACTTGATGGACACACAGAGAGTTTTGATTTGTTGAAACAAAACCAATGCAAGTAAGTTGAAGTCACCAGTTCGAAGAGGTTTTGAACAATAGTAGAAATCTCCGTCTTTCCGCGTTAAGGAGTTAAGAGCATGATCAATGATCATGAAGTAAGGTGGTACCGCGAGATCTTCGTCCTTTAGGCAAGGTCTTTTTTTTATGAAGGAGTCAGTGATGAAAAAACAGTTAGAAAGTAAGTATAACCACAAACAAGTTGAACAAGACAAATACCAAGAGTGGTTAGAGAAAGACATTTTTAGAGCAAAAGATACCAACAATGAACCTTTTTGTATTGTTATTCCACCACCAAATGTAACAGGTAAATTGCATTTAGGTCATGCTTGGGATACAACATTGCAAGATATTTTAGCCCGCTTTAAACGCATGCAAGGCTATGATACACTTTGGCTTTCTGGTATGGATCATGCTGGTATTGCAACCCAAGCAAAAATAGAAGAAGCACTGCGTGAAAAAGGTCAAAGCCGTTATGATTTAGGTCGTGAGAAGTTTTTAGATGTTGCGTGGCAGTGGAAAGAAGACTATGCAAGTACCATCCGTTCACAATGGGCGATTATGGGGTTATCACTTGATTATTCACGTGAGCGTTTTACATTGGATGAAGGATTAAGTGATGCAGTTAAAAAAGTGTTTGTGTCGTTGTACAACGATGGATTGATCTTTCAAGGCGATCGTATTATAAACTGGGATCCACAAGCTCAAACTGCACTTAGCAACATTGAAGTTATTCATAAAGAAGTAAAAGGTGCGTTGTATACCTTTGCCTTTAAAGTAATAGAAACAGGGGAGATATTGCCAGTTGCGACGACACGTCCTGAGACGATGTTTGGGGATGTTTGTGTGTTTGTTCATCCAGATGATAAGCGATACACACATTTACACAATAAAACGGTTATCAATCCTGCCAATCATAAAGAAATGCCAATATTACTTGATGATTACATTGACATTAGTTTTGGTAGTGGAGCTATGAAATGCACACCAGCTCATGATCCTAATGACTTTACACTATCTCAAAAGCATAATTTGGACCAACCTATTTGTATCAACCCTGATGGGACAATGAATGAGCTAGCGGGAGAGTTTGATGGTTTAGATCGCTTTGAGTGTCGTCAAGCACTAGTCAAACGGATGGAAAATGAAGGTAATGTTATTGAAATTAAAGAGCACATTCACCAAGTAGGTCACTCCGAAAGAACCGATGTTATTGTAGAACCATACTTATCGAAACAATGGTTTGTTAAGATGAAACCATTAGCAGAAAAAGTATTAAAAGCACAACAACAAGGAGATGGTATTGATTTTTATCCACCTCGCTTTAATAAAACCTTTACACAATGGTTAGAAAACATTGAAGATTGGTGTATTTCTCGTCAGCTTTGGTGGGGTCATCGTATTCCTGCTTACTTTCATAAACAAACAGGGGAGATATACGTTAATGAAGAGCCACCAAAAGACATTGAAAACTACACCCAAGATGAAGATGTCTTAGATACATGGTTTTCAAGTGCGCTTTGGCCATTTTCAACCTTAGGATGGCCAGATGAAAACGCCGAAGACTTTAAACGTTTTTATCCAAATAGCGTATTAGTAACAGGCTATGACATTATTTTCTTTTGGGTTGCTCGTATGGCCTTTATGGCGTATCAGTTTACAGACTCAAAACCATTTAACGATGTTCTTATTCATGGTTTAGTGCGTGATGCCGATGGCAAAAAGATGTCAAAATCACTAGGCAATGGTGTTGATCCGATGGATGTGGTGGAAAACTATGGTGCAGATGCACTACGGTTTTTCTTAACAACCAATTCCACACCAGGTCAAGATTTACGATTTATACAAGAAAAAGTGGAATCTTCGTGGAACTTTATTAATAAACTGTGGAATGCTTCTCGTTTTGTACTGATGAATATTGAAGAAGATTATTCGCCAAATCCAGAAGACTTTAACCATGCTTCTTTTGTGGATCAATGGATTGTAAACAAGTTAAATCAAACCATCGAAAGTGTAACTTCCAACATGGAACGTTATGAGTTTGCACTAGTAGGGCATACGCTTGTAAGTTTTATTTGGGATGATTTTTGTTCATGGTATATTGAACTAAGTAAAGTAACACTAAATAAAGAGGATGCACAAGCTAAAAAAGCAACTCAGTACACGCTATATACAACCTTAGAAGCGATTGTGAAGTTGATTCATCCATTTATGCCCTTTGTTTCAGAAGAGATTTATCAAACTCTAACAGGTAAATCCAGTGTATCAATATCTTCTTGGCCAACAACCAAGAGCATAGACATTCAAGATTTTACCCAAGTAGATCAACTCATTAGCATGATTAGTAGTGTTCGTGAGCTTCGTTTAAGCAAAGATATTAAAAAAGACACAGATATTGTGGCTTGGGCATTAGATAGTGATAATCAACCTATCAACTTTGATGCTTACATTGCTTCGGTGTTAAAACAATTTGTGAATGTGACACTCATTAAACCAAACGATGATGACACATTAATCTTGCCGATTGTTTCTGGTACGTTGGTTATTGTTAATAAAGGACTTGAAAACAAAGAAAAAGAAATGGCACAACTTAATGAGCAAATAAGCAAGCTAGAAAAAGAGATTACACGTTCTAAAAACATGCTTGCCAATGAAAATTTCCTTAAAAAGGCAAAGGTAGAAAAAGTTGCAGAGGAAAAAGAAAAGTTTGAGGAATATAGTAGACAGTATGATATTTTAAAACAAAAGTTAGAAATGCTAGAAAACAACTGATTGTATAGCAACTACTAATGTTTTTTGATATAATGAGTTTGGTTTTTGAAAAAGATTTAAAAGGAGGAAATATGAGTCAGAAATACGTATATCAGTTTTCTGAAGGAAATGGTAGTATGCGTGAGCTGCTTGGTGGTAAAGGTGCTAACTTAGCCGACATGACAAGCCTTGGTATGCCAGTACCACAAGGGTTTGTAGTTACTACAGAAGCTTGTAACAAATACTACGATGATGGTCAAATTGTGACCGATTCTTTGGTTGATGAGATTTTTGCACACGTTGCAGAGATTGAGAAAACATCTGGAAAAGTTTTTGGAGATGCAACCAATCCGCTTCTATTATCTGTTCGTTCAGGTTCTAGAGCTTCTATGCCAGGGATGATGGATACGATCTTAAACCTTGGTTTAAATGATGAAGTTGTTGAAGGAATTGCAAAATTAAGTGGTAACACTCGATTTGCTTACGATTCTTATCGTCGTTTTATTCAAATGTTTGCCGATGTTGTTATGGAACTTCCAAAACACAACTTTGAAGTAATCATTGATGAAATGAAAGAAGAAAAAGGTATCGTTTTAGATACTCAATTTGATGATGATGATTTAAAAGAAATGGTTCGTCGTTTTAAAGCGTATTATTTCAAGCATAAAAATGAAGAGTTCCCAAGTGATCCTCGTTTTCAATTAGTAGAATCCATTAAAGCGGTTTTCCGTTCTTGGAACAACCCTCGTGCAATCTACTATCGTCGATTAAATGATATCCCATCAAGTTGGGGTACAGCTGTTAACGTTCAAATGATGGTTTTTGGAAACATGGGCGATGATTGTGGAACAGGTGTTGCCTTTACACGTAACCCTGCGACAGGTGAGAAAAAACTTTACGGTGAGTTTTTAATGAACGCACAAGGTGAAGACGTTGTAGCAGGTATTCGTACACCAAAAGACATTGAAGAATTAAAGGACATTATGCCTCATGCGTATGATGAATTTGTAGAAATTTGTGATAAATTAGAAGCGCATTACAAAGACATGCAAGACATGGAATTTACGATTGAATCTGGTAAATTATACATGCTTCAAACACGTAATGGTAAGCGTACTGCAGCAGCGGCATTAAAAATTGCGGTTGATCTAGTTAATGAAGGAATGATCAGCAAAGAAAAAGCTGTCCTACAAGTTAATCCAACACAATTAGATGCATTATTACACCCACAATTTGATGAAAAAGCATTAAAAGCAGCGTCCCCAATTGGTCGTGCACTTCCTGCTTCTCCAGGAGCAGCTAGTGGTAAAGTAGCGTTATCTGCTGCTAGTGCAGTTGCTATGAAAGAAAAAGGGATGAAAGCAATCTTAGTACGTTTAGAAACTTCTCCTGAAGATATTGAAGGAATGCATGTTTCTGAAGGTATCTTAACAGCTCGTGGTGGTATGACATCTCACGCAGCGGTTGTAGCTCGTGGTATGGGTACATGTTGTGTATCTGGCTGTGGTGATATTAAATTTAGTAAAGACAATACCTTTACATTAGGTGGAAAAACCTTTAAAGAAGGCGATGATATTTCCTTAGATGGTACAACAGGAAACATTTATGGTGAAGCGATTGCGACTGTTCCAGCGTCCATTTCTGGTGATTTTGAAACCTTAATGAGTTGGGCAGATAGCTTTAGAACTTTACAAGTTCGTGCGAATGCTGATAGCCCAGTTGATGCTAAACAAGCATTCGATTTTGGAGCACAAGGAATTGGTTTAGTACGTACTGAACATATGTTCTTTGAAGGTGATCGTATTAAAGCAATGCGTGAAATGATTCTTTCGAAAAATGAAGAACAACGTCGTAAAGCATTGGATAAATTATTACCAATGCAACGTGAAGACTTCACAGGTGTGTTTGAATCCATGCAAGGTTATCCAATAACCGTTCGTTATTTAGATCCACCTCTTCATGAATTCTTACCTACAAAAGCAGAAGAAATTGAAGAACTAGCGAAAGAAATGAATTTATCAGTCGCTCAACTTGAAGAAGTTGTCGATTCACTACACGAATTTAACCCGATGATGGGTCATCGTGGGTGTCGTTTAGCGGTTTCTTATCCAGAAATTGCAGAGATGCAAACACGTGCGGTTATTGAAGCGGCTATTACAGTGAATAAAAACCATCCAGACTGGAATTTAGTTCCTGAAATTATGATTCCTTTAGTAGGTGAAGTAAAAGAGTTAGCGTATGTGAAGAGTGTTGTTGTTAAAACAGCGGATGAAATTATTAAAGAAGCTGGTATTGACATGAAATACTTAGTAGGTACCATGATTGAAATTCCTCGTGCTGCATTATTGGCTAATGAAGTTGCTCAAGAAGCAGAATTCTTCTCCTTTGGAACCAATGACTTAACACAAATGACATTTGGTTTCTCACGTGATGATGCGGGTGGATTCTTATCACATTACTACGATAAGAACATTTACGAACAAGATCCATTTGCTCGTCTAGACCAAAAAGGTGTAGGTCAATTAGTACAAATGGCATGTGAAAAAGGTAAAGAAGCTCGTCCAAACATCAAACTAGGTGTTTGTGGAGAACATGGCGGAGATCCAGTATCCATTGATTTCTTCCATCGTGTTGGCTTACAATACGTTTCTTGCTCACCATTTAGAGTACCAATTGCTCGTTTAGCAGCGGCTCACGCAGCACTAAAAAACAAGTAAACAATAAAAAATCAAACATAAAGAAGGTCAAAACGAAAGTTTTGATCTTTTTTTTATGTGCAATGAAAAAAGGCGTTTTAAACACCTTCTTATTTAGTATTAATTAAGATTGAGAAATGTAATCAATATCTCTTCATTGTTATCATTGACAACAGCATTCATCTTCACATAAATTGTATGTGGATTACTAACCAACAGATCAAGTGGTATAACAAGGTAAGTAGAATCAATAAACTGTACAGGATTGGATGAGTCAAAGGATGGTGTTAACGATAATTCAGCCGTTTCTGGCCACTTAACATCATAACCTGGATCATTTGTTTCAAATGTCATTTGAATAGTCAATGAATTGTTGAGTTCATTAATAAATGGAGCATAAAATCCCCAACCCATACCATACATCGGTTCAATTCTAAAAGTTGTATTATCAAGGGTTTTTCTTTTTATGACTTCAAGTTGTATGGTTGTTGTGGTTTTGTTGTTTGAGTTGTCACTAACTTGAAGTTCAACCGTTTGATTGCCAATGATGGATGTATTAAACTCACTGACGCTGACAGATTCAACAGAAATAGTATCCACATTATCATAAATGGTGATATGATCTAATACATTTAGTGGCATATCTTGATATACCACTATGTTTTCTTCACTTTCTATGATTGGTGGTGATGTATCGATGACATCGAATGTAAACTCAAAAGATTCTCTTTTATCGTTGTTGTTTATATCTACTGCTTCAAATACTACTGTTGTTTCACCAAGTGTGCGTATAGTCTGCATTGCTGGTGTTGTAACAATGAGTTTTTCTCTATCGTATTCTATTAATGCTTGCTCGTTAAAAGGAATACCTGCTTCAATAGTTGATTGAGCTTGTGTTACTTTGATTTGATTACACCCTGATAAAAGAAAACCAAATAATAAAATAATGAATGTTTTTTTCATGTTTATCCTCCCACATTATTACTATGAGTATATCATACTTGTAGATAATTAAATAAAAGACTTGACAAAGTTAATGGACTGTATTATTGTAATACTGTATTAAGCAAGTAATACAAGAGAGGTGATTGACTTGTTTGAAAAGAAGATTCCGATTTACATGCAGCTTATTGAACTCTTTAAACAACTGATCGTAAGTGGTAAATGGCCACAGGGAGTTTACATTGAAAGTGTTCGTGATTTAGCGATGACTTATCAAGTTAACCCAAACACGGTGTTTAAAGCGCTTAGTGAGCTCGAACAACAAGGTTTGTTAATCAATGATCGTACGATTGGTAAAAAAGTGACTGAAGATACACAGTTGATTGAACAAACTAAAAAAGAAACATTATTAGAAGCATTACAAATGTTTCTTAATCAAGCGAAAGACCTTGGTTATAGTAAAGATGATGTATGCAAACTTATTAAGGGAAAGGATGAAGTAGAATGATTTCATTAGAAAAGGTATACAAACGATACGGTAGTATTCAAGCACTGTCCAATGTATCGTTGCAATTACCACAAGGAAAGATTATTGGATTATGCGGACCAAATGGTTCAGGAAAAACAACACTTATCAAAATCCTAACGGGATTAATTAGTGAGTATCAAGGAAGTGTGAGAATCAATGATTTTGAAATAGGAGAACAATCAAAAGCGATTGTATCGTATTTACCAGATGTAAATTATATTGACTCTCGTCAAAGTCCGAAACAAATGAAAGCATATTTTAGTGATATGTATCCTGATTTTGATGCTGAGAAGTTTGATCGTTTGCTTGTTTCACTAAAACTAGATGCCAATCAAAACTTTGGTTCATTATCCAAAGGGATGAAAGAGAAGCTTCAATTAGCATTAGTAATGTCACGAAAAGCAAAAGTGTACATCTTAGATGAACCAATTGGTGGAGTTGATCCTGCTGCACGTGAACTAATTTTAAAAACAATTTTGGATAATTATGAGTCAGATTCTTTAGTTTTATTATCTACCCATCTAATTGGTGACATTGAGCAAATCTTTGATCAAGTTATCTTCTTAAAAGATGGTGAAGTGAATTTATACGATGATGTGGAAACACTTCGTCAACAGCATAACCAATCCATTGATGGATTATTTAGGGAGGTGTTCCGTAATGCTTAAACTAATTAAACATGAATTAAAAGCAATCGCTCCAGAGTTTTATGGCATTATGATAGCTTTGTTTGCTCTTGCTTTTGTTGGACCATTTTTACTGCAAGTAAATGTGGATTGGATTATTGCAATTATTATCTTAGTGTTTATTGGTGTAATGTTTGCGATTAATATTATTTCCATTATTGTTATCTTTAAAGTGCTAAACAATCGCATGTTTGGTCATCAAGGTTATTTACAATTAACATTACCAATCTCAACCTTTAAACTACTCATGTCTAAAGTACTAACAACCACGATTATTTATACAATTATAGGTACATTAAGTGCAATTGCATTAATTATCTTTGCATTAATATCGTATAGTTTACTTCCAGTGGATGTCGCAGTAACACAATATGTCATTGATCTAATCTTTAAAAGTGATTTACTTAGCGTGTTTGGTCAACTTATGATTAGCATCGTTCCACTTGGGTTGGCAGCATTTTTCTCCTCGTTGTTGTTGTTGATGTTTGTGATTACCTTTGTGCATACAAGTTTTGTACGAAAAAACAGATTACTGATTGGTATTGTGCTCTTTATTGGAGTTAATATTGTGTTATCAAGTGTAAGTGGACTTGTCTTAAGTGGAGAGTTTCTCATGGCTGATTTTGGTGAAGGTGTCATTATTAATCAATACACCGATCCAATTGTACTAGGCAACATGATTGCTAATCAGTTTAAACTGTCAATTGATTGGTTGCAATACGCGATGCATATCTTATACTACGTAATTATCACAGCATTATTCTTTAGTGGGGCTCAATACTTAATTGAAAACAAATTAGAAGTAGAGTAGAAGAAGCAAAATTTGCTTCTTTTTTTTACGAAAAGATAGAGTGTTAGCGCTTACTTTGATATACTGATAGTAACAAATACAAAGAAAGAAGGGTATTATGAAAATTGGTAGTGTAAAAGAAATTAAAACACATGAATATCGTGTTGGTTTAACACCTGTGCATGTGGCTAGTTATGTAGCGAACAAACATCAAGTTTATATTGAAAAAGGTGCTGGTCTAGGTAGTGGCTTTGAAGATAAAGAATACGTAGATGCAGGAGCGATTATGTGTGATAATGCTCAACTTGTTTGGGATCAAGTGGACATGATTGTGAAAGTAAAAGAACCACTAGAGAGTGAATATCAATGTTTTAGAGAAGGGTTAATCATTTACACATACCTTCACTTAGCTGCAGATAAAGCACTAACAGATGCTATGCTAGCCGCCAAGGTTAGTGGTGTCGCATATGAAACGATAACAGACGATGATAATCAATTGCCTTTATTAAAACCAATGAGTGAAGTAGCGGGTCGTTTGTCTATTCAAGAAGGTGCAAAATACTTAGAAAAACCATATGGTGGACGTGGTGTGTTATTACCAGGTGTTCCTGGAGTTTCTCGTGGTAATGTTGTAATTATTGGTGGTGGCGTAGTTGGTACTAACGCTGCAAAGATTGCGGTTGGTATTGGTGCTAATGTGACGATTATGGATCGTAGTTTAAAACGATTAGAAGAGTTAGATCATCTTTTTGGTAGTAGCATTCAAACGTTGTATTCCACAGAGTTAGCGGTAGCTGAGCAAGTAGCGCAAGCAGATTTAGTTGTTGGTGCTGTGTTAATTCCAGGAGCGAGTGCTCCAAAAGTAGTAAAACGTTACATGTTAAAAAACATGAAAGCTGGCAGTGTGATTGTCGATGTGGCTGTTGATCAGGGTGGATGTACAGAGACAACCAAACGTACATACCATGATGATCCTGTTTATGTGGTGGACGATGTTGTTCATTATTGTGTCGCAAACATGCCAGGAGCAACACCACGTACGTCAACCCAAGCACTTACCAATGCAACATTAGCTATTGGATTAGAGATTGCTAATCATGGATTAGAAGTAGCGTGTGTTACCAATCCTCATATTGCCAATGGGGTTAACACATACAAAGGAAAAATAACGTATGCATCTGTTGCAGAAGCCTTTGATCAACAACATGTGCCTTTAAGTGATTTGTTGTAAAGTGTTAGAGTTTGCAAATGTGTGTGTTTTGTTATAATAAGACTAAGAAGGTGAGTCTATGCCAAATGTAATTACCCATGCACTAATGGCACTACAAAGCAAAGAGCAATTTTCAGAGACAATCATCCTAGAAGCGATAAACAATCATAAAAGTGTGTATCTTTTTGGTTCTAATGGACCTGACTTTTTGTTTTACTACAATGTATGGCCTTGGCTTGATCAAGACAAAGCAAAAGCCATTGGTGATCATGGAGAGTTGATGCATAAACAAAACATCAATGAGTTTGTCGATACGATGATTTCAATTATCAAAAAACAAGAAGATAAGAAAACTAAAGAAATTATGATTGCCTTTGTAGCTGGTTATTTATGCCATTGGGCACTTGATAGTGTGGCACATCCTTTTATCTTTTATCGTTCTGGTAATATGGAAGGTGTTGAAAAGTACGATCATTACAAATATGAATCAGCTTTAGATAGTAAAATCGTGCAAGAAGTGTATAAACAAAGTTTATTAAAATATAAAAGTGCTAGACTTATGAGCATGAAGCCCGTTGATCAAAAGGTCATCGCGTTTTTAGTATCTCATGCACATCAAAAAGTATATGCTTCAACACTAACAAAGCAAGAATGCTTAACTTGCATGAAACATGCAAAACAAGTGTTGCATGTGTTGTTTGATCCTTTTGATATGAAGTATCCATTTCTAAGAATGATTGAAAAAGTATTGTACAAACAAAAAGAAGCCTTTACTTCTCACATGGTGAGAAAGCAAATGAATCTTCAATACGATGAACTCAATGTAAAGCATCAACCTTGGTTTAATCCTACCGATCCACAAACGGTGCACAACGAGAGTTTTATGCAACTTTTTGAGCAATCGATTGGACGAGTTAAATTAGCGATTAAAGCATTTGATAAAGTACTTCATGATCAGTTAGATTCTGTTGGTAATGTTATTCTTGATCGAAGCTTTGATACTGATCGCTCTGATTTTGCGCCTATGATTGTGTTTGATAACATTTATCGAAAATAAAAAAGGGCAATGAGCCCTTACATCAGTATTGTAACATACAAAAGTGTGAAGTGTTAGTCTAGATAAGTCGTTTTTTTATCGTATAATGAACATAAGGAGGTATTATTATGCGAGTGAATATTCATGGCAAGAATTTGAAGATTACAGATGCAATGTATGAACGCGTCAATAAGAAGTTATCGTTTTTAGAGAAATACTTCAACATTGACGAAGATACAGTTGCAAACACGGTAGTTCGTACCTACCCAACGGGGATTAAGTTAGAAATAACAATTTTAACCAAAGTAGGGTATTTACGGGCGGAAGTCGTCCATGAAGATTTTTATGCAGCCTTAGATTTAGCGATGGACAAATTAGAAGACCAAATTAGAAAACAAAAAACCCGTCTATCGAAAAAACATCGTGAAAAATTGGCTGTCGCCTTCTTAAAACAAGTGCAAGAGCTTGAAAAAGAAGATGAACCTAATGCGGAGCCAGTCCGTACAAAAACTGTTGTCGCTCAAAAAATGGACTTGGATGAAGCGATTATGAAAATGGAGATGCTTGGCCACTCATTCTTTATCTTTACTGATATTGATACCGATGCCATTGCGGTATGCTACAAGCGAAATGATGGTGGTTATGGCTTGTTAGAGACTACCTTTGAGTTATAAGTAAAAGACCCTGCGGGGTCTTTTTTTGTGGGTTGTGCACTTTTGCACAGTAATGTGTGCAAATGTTATGACTTCTTTTTTTAACATTTGATGATAGAATAAAAAAAGGAGGCATGCTATGATCAAACTTCAATTGGATGCTCGATGTGTTGCGATACTTAATAAACTGACTACTCATGAAGATTATGTATCACTAAATGAACTAGCTAAACATATAAATGTATCAAAAAGAAGTATTTACTATGACCTTAATCGAATCAATGAATGGTGTGAGATGTTGGATATTGCACCATTAGTTGTCGAGCGTGCAAAAGGAATTCTTTTAAGTGGTGTGCAAAAAGAAAACATAATCAATCATTTAGAAAATGTGGAAACAGCGTACATGGTGTTGCAGCCAAAAGAGCGAGCAGCCATTATCATTTGTTCTTTATTAGCACAACAAGAACCTAGTTTTATCGAGTATTTTGCAAGTGTTTGCGATGTTAGTCGTAACACGATCTTTAATGATTTTAAAGAAGTTCGTAAAAAACTAAAACGATATGGGTTAACATTGCAGTTTGAAACACACGTTGGTTACAGTGTGGAAGGATCAACGATACGCAAACGAGCTGTTTTTCTTTACTATCTTGAAACAGTAATAAATTTAAAAGAACAAGGTATTGATTTAACAAAGTTATCGTTGAACTTTTATGATCAAGAAGCGATTGAAAAAAACATGCTTCGCTTTAAAGAAATCGAACGAAAACTAAACATAACTTATGTCTCTGGTGTGTTGTTTTCATTGAGTGTTCTAGTAAGCAATGTCCTTAGTAAAAACAAAGCAGTGGATTTAGAAGATGTCGATCAAGAAGAGATTATGGCTTCATCAGAGTATGCTCAAATAAAAAGCGTGTTTAAACATTTGCCAAGCAACGAGCAAATTTATTTTGCGATGCACCTGTTAGGTTCGCGTGTTCAAGTACCATTAAAGAAAAAACTAGATGAAAACATCATCGAAATGTCCAAAGAAATTGTCGGTAATTTTGAGCGCATTGCATGTGTTTCTTTTCATAAAAGAGAACAACTTGTGTCCATGCTCGCGCAACATTTACAAATGTCTATTTATCGCTATCGCTATGGAATTCAACTTGGAAATCCATTGATTGAAGAAATTCGAAAAAGCTATGCTGATTTGTTTGATATTACTAAAAAAGCGTTGCATTCAATGAAACAGGAGTTGGCATTTCCAATACCAAATAGTGAAGTAGCGTACATTACGATGCATTTTGGTGGGTTTTTAAAAAATCAAAGCGACACGTATCGGGTAAAAGTAATTATTGTCTGTCCTAATGGGATATCCACTGCCTATATGTTAAAAAGTGAAGTAGAATCGCTTCATCCTTCTATTGATGTGGTGGGTATTGTATCTGTGGATGAGCTTGATAAGTATTCCAATCAGGCTGATTTTGTTATTTCAACCGTGGATGTTAATGCGTACATTCCTGTGCTTCGTGTAAATCCTATCATTTCAGAAGAAGATCGAATGCGAATTTTATCGAAAATGGTTAGTGAACAAGTTCGTAGCAAACCACTTCAAAAAGTGTTGGAAAAGACACTAAAGATCGTTTCTAATTATGTTGGAGAACAAGAGTTTGAGCAAGTTAAAAAAGATATTGAAAATGCATTTTATGCTAGTGAATATCGGCGCAACAACCCATATTCTATTTCTTTGTTGGATGTGATTACTCAACAAGACATTCACGTTGTGCAAAACGTTGCGTCGTGGCAACAAGCCATTACACTAGCATCACAACCACTTCTACAAAGCAACAAAATTAATGAAAGTTACGTGCAATCAATGATTGACAGTGTCGATCAATATGGGCCATACATCGTCATATCCCCACAAGTTGCACTAGCGCATGCACTTCCAAAAGACAATGTCTTTTCATTAAGTGTGTCCATGCTAAAAATAAATGAGCCGATTTATTTCGATAATGAACAAGTTAGCGTTGTCTTAGTTTTAGCACCAATTGATGAAAAGAGTCATCTAGGAATATTAAAAGACATCATGGATTTGTTTAATCAAAGTAAGTTTGTCAAAAAACTCTTTGATGCAATTGACAGCAATACAATTTTAAATTTACTTACACAGTATCAATACCATGAAGGAGAAGAAGTTGATGAAATTGATGATTTTTGATTTAGATGGAACCTTATTAGATAAGAAAACGCACACCCTATCACAAGAAGTGGTGGATGCGATAGCCTCAGCACAAAAAAAGGGAATAAAAGTACTACTAGCAACAGGTAGACACATAGAAACAATCGATTTGTTTATTTTAAATGCGATAGCTTTTGATGGGTATGTGACTGTCAATGGTAATATTCTTTTGGATAAAAACAAAAACAAAATCGTGGATTATCCACTTTCCAAGGAAGATTTTACACAACTAACTCACTTGTGTAACCAACACAATCTTCCGTTTGCTTTTCATACACGACAAGGTATTGTAAGTGAAAAAGACAATCCAATCACACAAGCTTTAGAGACAATACATCATCATAAAGATGGAATTATCATTGATGAAAACATGCATGATTATGCAGATGCAGTGTATAACTTTATGATTTATAGTGAAGATAAAGAAGCACTTCAAGTATTTAATGATCATTTTAAGCATTTAAAAATGGAATCTTTTTTTCCACATTGCTATGACTTTTATAGTAAGTCCATAAATAAGGCAGTAGGGATTGAACTGTTTTTGCATAAGTTTAAATGCACTTGGAATGATGTTGTGGCATTTGGTGATTCTATCAATGATGTTTCAATGCTAGAAAAAGCAAACATTGCTTACATAATTGATAACAATAAAAACACATTGGATCATTTAAACATCCCCATGATCAAAGGGGGGCCTTTATCCAGTGAGTTTCCACAAATTATCCAAAAACATAGCAAGGTTGCGATCAATGATTTAACAAGCGATGAAGTGTTGGTAAGAATGAATGACAATCGTTTAAAAATGACACTGTTAATAGCCGCTTCGTTTTTTATTTTTGGCATTCAATCGATGTTTATTGCCCAAAATGATCGATGGATACTTTATTTTTCTTTAAGTGCCATCATGAGTGTTTTAGCAGCATTAATCATGCGAAAAAAGAAACAGTAAATGTGTGAAAAATATGTGAAGTAACGTTTTGCACAATCGAGTGTGTAAAGATTGTGCTTGAGTCAACTAAAGTGCGTTGTTAAGATAAACCTGTAAGATGAGGTTTATGAAAGGGGAAACTATGGCAGCATTGGTAAAAAAAGAATTTGTTCAGGTTATCGAAAGAGTCGATGATTGGACCCAAGCAATTGAATTGAGTATGGAACCATTACTAAAACATGAGTGTATTGAAAGAAGATATGTTGAAGCAATTTTTGATAAGACTCAAAAGTATGGTCCTTATTATGTGGTTGCTCCAAAAATAGCCATGCCTCATGCTTCCTTTGATCAAGGTGTGTTATCTAAAGCTATTTCGGTATTGTTAATTAAACAACCAGTGAAATTTTCACAAGATGGTTTCGATGTGCATCTTGTTGTTGGTTTGGCAGCAACAGATTCTCAAAGTCACCTACAATCATTGGTTAAATTATCTGAAATGTTGGATAATGGAGAAACACTCGATCAAATTTTAGAAGCTTCATCAAGCCAAGAGCTCTATGAGTTCTTTAGAAACATTTAGTACAGGGGAATTTGTACAAAAGGAGGAATAGTTAGTTATGGAAAACGTATTACTGTTTTTACAAGATGTGTTGTCTACTCCTGCATTATTAATTGGTGCTATGGCTTTGATTGGTTTAATTGCACAAAAAAGACCAATTGAAGAAGTTATTAAAGGCACACTTAAAACCATTCTTGGTTTTATTATCATTGGTGCTGGTGCAGGTGTCTTGGTTGGATCACTAAATTTCTTTGGTGATTTGTTCAACTTTGCTTTCGGTGTTCAAGGTGTTGTGCCTAACAACGAAGCTATCGTATCGTTGGCATTAAATGAATATGCTCAAGCTACAGCACTTATTATGGCTTTTGGTATGATTGCCAATATTTTATTAGCACGCTTTTCAAATTGGAAGTATATCTTCTTAACCGGTCACCATACGTTGTATATGGCTGCATTGATTGCGGTTGTGTTAACAGTTGGTGGTTTAGAAGGATGGCAACTAATCGTTGCTGGTAGTGCTTTGCTTGGATTTACCATGGTCTTCTTCCCAATGTTGGCTCAAAAAACAATGGTGAAAATTACTGGTGAAGAAAACATTGCATTTGGTCACTTTAGCACACTTGGCTATGTGTTCTCAGCATGGTTAGGTACAGTTTTTGGAAAAGGTTCAAAATCAACGGAAGAAATTAAATTCCCAAAACGTTTATCTTTCTTACGTGATACATCTGTTGCGATTGCATTAACGATGTTCTTGTTCTTTTTCTTAGTATCAATCATTGCATCGTTTAAAGATGGCTATGACATGGCTATGACTGGTGGTATGAACTGGTTCTTATTCTCAGTCATTCAAGCGTTAACTTTTGCTGGAGGAGTTTATGTGGTTCTTGCAGGGGTTCGTCTGCTTATTGCAGAAATCGTTCCTGCATTTAAAGGGATTTCAGAAAAAATCGTTCCTAATGCAAAACCTGCACTTGATTGCCCAATCGTCTTTCCATTTGCGGAAAACGCAGTATTGATTGGTTTCCTTGTTTCATTTTTAGGTGGTATTGCTGGATTAGGTATCTTAGTAGCTCTTGGTGGAACTTTCTCATTGCCACTAATTCTACCTGGTGTTATTCCACACTTCTTTACAGGTGCAACCGCTGGTGTCTTTGGTAATGCAACTGGTGGACGTCGTGGTGCGATTATTGGATCATTTGGTAATGGATTACTAATTACTTTCTTACCTGCATTTTTGATGCCAGTATTAGGTACTTTAGGATTTGCAAACACAACATTCTCTGACGCTGACTTTACAGCTGTTGGTATTGTAATGGGTAATGTTGCAAATGTAGTTCAAGGAAATGGATTATTAATTGTTTCACTATTAATCTTCTTATTACCAGTCGTTTTAGGTCTTGTCAAAACTAAAAAAGCATAGTTTAATGAAAGGGTAAGCGTTACGTTTACGCAATCAAATAGGAGGACATCTAGTGATCAAAAAGATTCAATGTGTTTGTGGTAGTGGCTTAGGATCATCGTTTCTAGTCGAAATGAATGTCAAAAAAGCATTAACTAAGTTCGGTGTATCCGATATTGAAGTTAGTCATAGCGCTGCGACAGATGTCTACAAAGGTGCTGCTGATTTGTTTGTTTGTGGGAAAGATATGTATGATATATTAAACCCATATGGACCATGTTTGGTCTTAACAAATATCATCTCTGCATCAGAATTAGAAGAGAAGTTAGAAGCTTATTTAAAACAAGAAGGTGTTCTATAACACCTTCTGCTTTTTTTGGAGGTTAAAAGCAATGAATTCAAATGAAGTTTTTGCAATGAAAGTACGCTTAGAAACATGCAAGATGCTTAAAGCTCGTGGGTTTGGTCATCTTGGAGGTGCTTTAAGTATTGTTGAAGTGCTTTCAGTGTTGTTTAATGATGTAATGTCTGTTGATCCACAAAACCCACAAGATCCTTCACGGGATTATTTTGTTTTATCTAAAGGGCATGGTGGACCTTCTTATTATTCTACCTTAGCATTAAAGGGTTTCTTTGATGTTTCATTGTTAAGCACACTTAACAATAACCAAACAAACTTGCCTTCACATCCAGATCGTACAAAAACAATCGGTATCGATGTGACAACAGGATCGCTTGGTCAAGGAATTTCTTTAGCAGTAGGACTAGCAAAAGGCTTTAAAATGTCTGAGAAGTCCAATCAAGTGTATTGTGTTATTGGCGATGGTGAATGCAACGAAGGTCAAGTTTGGGAAGCTATTCAATTTATTGCTCATCATCAATTAGATAACTTACTTATCTTTATTGATGAGAATCATAAACAGTTGGATGGTACGACACAAAGTGTACTTAATCCTTTTGATTTGGCGAAGAAAGTAGAAGCGTTTGGTCTGTTTACTCAACGTGTCAATGGGAGTGATGTCAATGTTATTAAAGAGGCTATTGCACTTGCAAAAAGCAAGACAACAGTCGCAAGTTGTATCGTTTTAGATACAGTTAAAGGTCAAGGTATTCCTTACTTTGAACAAATGGATGATAATCACCACATTCGTTTTGATGAAACATCCATGGCTCAACTAGATAGTGCCATTGAGTCATTAGAAAAGAAATTGTTGGAGGTATCTCATGATTAAACCATTTGATCGCAATCATACAACTGAAATGAGAGCAGTATATGCTCAAACACTCATTGACATGATGAGCAAAAACAAAGATGTTGTAATTATGGACGCTGATTTGGTGAGTGCTTCAGGAACAAAAAAAGTGTTTGATGCCTTTCCAAAGCAAAGCATTAACATGGGGATAGCAGAAGCAAACATGATGGGTGTTGCTGGGGGATTGTCTTTAAGTGGGAAAATTCCTTATGTGCATACCTTTGCACCATTTGCGACTCGTCGTGCTTATGATCAGATTTATTTATCGGGTGCATATCAACAGGCAAACTTTCGTATTTTAGGTTCTGATCCTGGTTATTGGGCTGCCCACAATGGTGGAACCCATACATCGGTTGAAGATTTAGCATTAATGCGTGTTATTCCAACCATGAATGTCTTAGTGCCAGCGGATGCTGTTGCACTTAAATGGATGCTTCATTACACTGAAAAAGCATATGGCATGTTTTATATTCGTATGGGTCGAAAAGACTATGTGGATCTTTATCAAGAAGACGCAACCTTTGAACTTGGTAAAGTGAATGTCTTAAGTGAAGGAAAAGATGGAGTTATCTTTGCGATTGGTGAAATGGTTGCTGAAGCAATGGATGCGGCGATGATAGTTAAACAACAATTTAATCTTGATGTGGCTGTTGTCGATGTGTTTAGTTTAAAGCCATTAGACAAAGAAAGTATAATAAAGCAATCTCATAATAAGAAGTTTGTTATTACTGCAGAAAATCATAGCATTATCAATGGTTTAGCAAGTGCTGTCAGTGAAGTACTTGTGGAAAACAAAAATCATCCACCACTACGTAAAGTTGCTATAAATGATCGCTTTGGAGAAGTTGGTACAATCGATTATTTATCAAAAACGTATCAAGTAAATGCTGAAAACATTGTAAAAGCCATCAAGGAATTTATCTAACCCCTTTCAGACTGTTGACAAATAAGTTGACAGTCTTTTTATTTGCTATCGACTGTTTCACGCGTTATTTATTGAACTTAATGCCATGCTTTAGTATACTAAGTTGTGGACTAGGAGCGTGTATTATGATTGTTGTAAATAAAATAAGTAAAAAGTATGGGAAAGTATTGGCGGTAGACAATGTAAGTTTACAAGCACAACCTGGTAAAATTACAGTTTTATTAGGACCAAATGGTGCTGGTAAGTCAACGACAATAAAAAGTATTGCGGGATTACTAAACTTTGATGGTGACATATACGTTAATGATTATAAAAACATAAGCGTAGAGGCGAAAAGAAGTTTTGGCTATGTATCGGAAGTGCCAATGCTTTATGATGCATTAACGGTCAAAGAACATTTACGATTTGTACTTAAATCGTATAAAAAAGAGGAAGATTTAGAAAAGATTGAAAGCTTACTCAAACAGTTTAATTTAGCGGATCATCAAGATAAACTAGCTAAAGAACTTTCCAAAGGGATGAGTCAAAAATTATCGTTTTTATGTGCGTTAATCATTGAACCACAAGCATTGCTTGTGGATGAACCATTACTTGGGTTAGATCCTCAAGCGATTGAACAAATGCTTCAAACCTTAGTAGAGTTAAAAAACAATGGCGTTTCAATTTTACTAAGTACACATATTATTGATATGATTCAAGATTTTTATGATGAAGCTTACATAATGGATCAAGGAAAAATTGTGACTCATATCATTAAAGAAGAAGACACTCTACCATTAAAAACAATCTTTTTCGAACAAGTAGGGAAGATTTTATGAATTCGTTAGTTTACTTAATAACTAGAAAAACATGGGGAGTAATTCGAGGGTGGTATCGTAAACCACTTAGTGCCATTTTAACATCGCTTGCATTGTTGTTTGTGGGTGGTCTTTTAGTGGGTTTAGTTTTATCACCAAGTAGGAGTGATCTAGTGGACTTTTCCATTGTTTCAATTTTATTAACAGGAGTTTTTGTTGGGATATTTACTTTTTCTTTACTAAGTAAAAATAAAGCATTAGTGTATCAAAACGATGCTTCTTTTGTTTTAGCAGGACCTTTTAGTAAAAAACAAGTGTTAGGGTATGTACTTATGAATGATGTAACCCAGAACATTTGGATGACGTTAATTTTTAGTAGTTACATTTTAATTTTTTCTCGTGGAGCAATTGGTAGTATTGGCAATTTTTTCTTGGTGTTTTTTGCGATCTTTTTATTTAGTGGTGTGATGCTTATTTGCACTTCTTATGATTATGTCTTAGAAAAGGGAATTGCCAAATATAGTATAATCAAAAAGATTGGTCTTACTTTACTTGTGGGTGGATTTCTCCTATTTGCTTTTTCAATTGCTATGAGAAGTGGTATTGATATTACCACACCATACACGTTGTTTTCGGATGGTTATTTACACTGGTATCCTGTGTTTGGATGGTTTTTAGGACTTCTTTATCATGGGTTTATGGGTGAGTTTGTCATGGTTGTATTATATGTTTTCTTATTAGCACTACTTGGAGCTGTCGTTGGCTGGTTGTTTTTTAACACGAAGATTGACTTTTATGAAGCGGCGATGATGGATTCACAGCGAATTCAAGTCATTGTGGATAAAGCAAAAAGTGGCAACACCGCTGATTTAGCAATGATGAATAAAAAGTTAAAATCTAAGCAAGGAAAGTTTTCAAGTGGCGCACTTGCTATATGGTCTAGCTATGTGTTACAAATGCGTAAGTCCAATCAGTTTATTAAAATAGGAGATTTTATTTTCTTTAGTATGTATACAGCCATTGCTTATTTTACAGGATCACTTGAATCGTACATTATGATGATAAGTATCGTGGTGTTTATTACGATTAACAGTGATGCACTTACGTATGAGTTAAAAAGACCGTATGTTTATTTAATACCAGACTCATCGTTTAAAAAAATGTTGGTGCTTCTTTTACCAATGATGTATCGCATGGTTATAATTACTGTATTAGGTGGTGTGATGAGTATGGTGATGTTTCAACAAACAATCGGTGGTGCACTCTTTTTTGTCCTTTCCTTATGGGGCATTGCACTAGTGTTAATTGCAGGTAGTGTGTTTACACTTAAAGTACTTAAAGGAAATAAAAACCCACTTGTCGAACAACTTATACGTATGCTTATTATTGCGATTGCTTTAGTACCTTCTATTGTCTTAGTTGTTGGATTAACACTGACAGTACTACCATTAGATTCACCAAACTGGTTTATGACTGTGTCAATCGTTGTGCTAATGATCAATAGTGGTTTATCATTAGGGATTGTAAAGTTATCCTCCAACATGCTTGAAGGATCTGACATGTTTGTATAAAGCGCAACCAGCGCTTTTTTTCTGAATGAAAAAATAATGAAAACAAAACTAATAAGTGCAAAACTTTCACTAATAAATGAAAATATCTTTACATTTACTCTTTTTCGCACTAAAATAGAAAAGTAAAAAAAACGGAGGAAAACGTGATGGCTCATATGTACGATGATTTTAAAATGTATTTGTGTGATAAAACAATATTAAAAGAAAGGCTGCCATTTCCGGTGTACAAGAAGTTTCGGGATGTTCAAAAAAATGAACAAACCATGGATAGTGAAACGGCAGACGCATTAGCGCATGCAATGAAAATGTGGGCGCTTGAAAAAGGGGCAACCCATTATGCGCATTGGTTTTTTCCGATGACAGGATCAACGGCTCAAAAACACGATGCCTTTTTAGAACCGGTAGAAGATGGATTTCCGATGGCTCGCTTTAATGGTAAAGCACTCATTAAAGGTGAAGCTGATGGCTCAAGCTTTCCAAGTGGTGGATTACGCGCTACCTTTGAGGCAAGAGGCTATACATATTGGGACATTACTTCACCGGTTTTTATTCGCGATCATGTGTTGTGTATACCATCTATTTTTGTTTCTTATCATGGAGAATCGTTGGATGAAAAGGCACCACTGCTTAAGTCAATGGATGCAGTGTCCACTTGTGCAACATCACTTTTGCATACTTTAGGTTATCACGATGTAAAACGTGTCATTCCAATGCTTGGTCAAGAACAAGAATATTTTTTAGTTGATGAAGCGTTGTATAAAAGACGATTAGATTTAAAACTAGTTGGTCGTACATTGTTTGGTGTTGCACCAAGCAAAGGACAAGATAGTGAAGATCATTATTTTGGGTCAATACCTGATAAAGTGATGGCGTTTATGCAAGATGTCAACCATGCTTGTTGGAAATTAGGTATTTTCTCAAAAGTAGAACATAATGAAGTAGCGTTTAATCAGTTTGAAATCGTACCAATGTATGCTCCAGTGCATATTTCCATTGATCAAAACCAACTGATCATGGATATTTTAAAGAAGACCGCCAAAAAACATGGTTTAGCGTGCTTGTTGCATGAAAAGCCATTTGTTGGTATTAATGGCTCTGGTAAACATAATAACTGGTCACTAACAACCAACACGAACATAAATCTATTTGATCCAGGGGATAGTGTGCAAGAAAACATTCGTTTTCTATTGTTTGTGGTTGCCCTATTAAAAGGAATTGATCAATATGCACCACTACTTCGTTTAGCTTCATCAAGTGCAGGCAATGATCATCGTCTAGGAGCCAATGAAGCGCCACCAGCGATTATTTCTGTGTATCTAGGGGAATTACTTGAGTATTTACTAAACGACATAGAAAACAACACACCGACCTTTATAGACAACCAGAAAAAACAAACACCATTAAAAAACTTAGCAGATATTCCAACTGAGTTTTCTGATCGTAATCGTACATCACCATTTGCTTTTACAGGGAGTAAGTTTGAGTTTAGGATGGTTGGATCATCCAAATCCGCTGCCCTTGTGCATACTATTTTAAATACGATCATGGCACAAAACATTCAAGAGATTGATGAAGCACTACAACAAGTCGACCAAGAGAAACGCTTTGACCATGCTATCTCCATTATTAAAGACACATACAAAGCATCCAAACGTATTTTGTTTAATGGTGATGGTTATTCTCAAGAGTGGGTTGCTTTAGCTAAAAAACGTGGTTTACCGAACTTGTCTAGCTTTAGTGAAAGTGTCGATTACTTACTTCAAGAAGATACCGTTGCATTATTTGAGAAGTATCATGTACTAACTTCCTATGAACTTGAGGCACGGGCTGAAATATTGCACGATCAATTTGTAAAAGCCATTGTCTTTGAAAGTAAAACAGCGTGTGAAATGATTGAGCGACAAATATTACCAGCAGCAATTAATGAACTAAAAAATGTAGGTGATATACAATCAGTATCACAATACATCAAGTTTAAAAAACAAACATTAGAAACTAGCATTGATGCTTGTGCACAGCATGTAGAAACAGTAAAAGAATTATTAAAGGAAGCAGAAAATATTTCACTGTTATCGAAAAAAGGTGAGTTTATGCATCAAGCAGTGCGTCCTTTACTCCAAAAATTACGAGAATGTGCGGATGTGTTAGAAGAAAACATTGCGGCTAACCAATATCCAATTCCTACTTACACAGATTTACTTTTTAGTTTTGATTAAACCATTACTGTTAAAAGGTGTGTATGATATAATGTTCTCAAACTTTATGTAGGAGGCAAGCATGTCATTAACACAACATTTAACGAAAGAGTTGTATGAAGATGTAAAACTAAAAAACAAAGGTCAACGTGAATTTCAACAAGCAGTGCTTCACTTTTTAGAAACAATTGATCCACTTTTAGATCAGTCGGAGTATTTTGAAGAAGGATTATTAAAACGATTTTTAACAGCTGATCGTATTATCGCCTTTAAAGTCGTTTGGCAAGATGATAACAATAAAGTCCAAGTAAACAAAGGCTATCGTGTGCAACATAATAATGCACTAGGTCCATACAAAGGAGGATTACGTTTTCATCCAAGTGTCAACTCCTCCATCATTAAGTTTTTGGCGTTTGATCAAACACTAAAAAATGCTTTAACCGATTTACTTATTGGAGGGGCAAAAGGTGGATCTGATTTTAACCCAAAAGGCAAATCCGATAATGAAATTATGCGTTTTACACAAGCTTTTATGAGTGAGTTGCATCATTATTTAGGTCCAGATTGGGATATACCAGCTGGTGATATTGGGGTTGGTTATCGTGAGATTGCTTACATGGTTGGAAAACTTAAACAACTTCGCCGTTGTATTGATGGTACCCTTACTGGAAAACCAGTCGGTTATGGTGGGTCACTCATACGAAAAGAAGCGACCGGGTATGGTTTGTTGTATTTTATGGAAGCATTACTTAACCATTTTCATCAATGTGATTTTACTGATAAAAAAGTAATTGTCTCTGGTTCGGGTAATGTGGCTATCTATGCCGCAGAAAAAGCAGTGTCACTTGGTGCAAAAGTTATTGCTATGAGTGATTCAAGTGGGTATGTCACTAATCCTGATGGATTAAATATAGAGCACATAAAAAAAGTAAAAGAAGAAAATCGTCAACGCATTGATAAAGTATGCCATTACGATAAAAAAGCCACCTTTGTAAGTGAAGGTAGCATTTGGCAGTGTGCTTGTGATGTCGCACTACCATGTGCAACGCAAAATGAAGTGACACTTGATGATATTAAAGCATTACATAAACAAAATGTATTGGCCATTGGTGAAGGGGCAAACATGCCACTTACCGAAGAAGCCATGGATTATGTCAAAGAAAATAACATTATATTAGCACCAGGCATTGCTAGCAATGCTGGTGGGGTTGCGGTAAGCGCTCTTGAAATGTCACAAAATGCTTCTAAATTGATGTGGAGTAGTGAAGAAGTAGATCAACGTCTTCAACACATTATGGCAAACATCTTTACAGAAGTTTTAACAACCGCCCAACAATTTAATCACGGTTCTAATTTAATTTTAGGAGCACAACTTGCTGGTTATTTAAAAGTAGCGAAAGCCATGGTTGAACAAGGTATTGTGTATTAAATTTGATAGTAAAAAAAGCACTGTCCAACATAAACAAAAGCGATGATTCCTTATGTGAACATCGCTCTTTTTAATGCATATTCTATGATCATGCCATAAAATATACCAGCTATAAAACTAATGCTATCGACAAAACCAGTCGCGCTATAAAAGGCAAACGACACAAGCAAACCAACAAAAGCTCCTCTAAATAAGGAAGCATGCATCAATCTGTTTGGCCATGGTAACCCAAGTATAAAGCCAAGTAGCAGACGATTATACCATAGTGAAAACATCCATAGTGCATCGACAGTATAACCTGATCGTATATATGATCCTACTATGCAAACGACACCCAATGCGCTTGCTATTAAAAGTGATAACTTCATTTTCTTCGTCATGTTCTTCTCCGTATTTTTTTATTTTCTTTTCAATAATTGATACAACAACGCGAATCCTTTTTTAAAGATTGTTGTCGACTCTTTAACAACCGGTCTAAGTGGTGTTGTTTTTCGCAACTGCGCATCACGTATTTGTTGTTGTTGGCTATCAAAGGCTTCTTCATGTTTATGTTTAACTTTTTGATAGTTACCAAATTTATTAAGTTGTCGACCTTTAATATTATCCCTTAAGGCATAAAGCAATGTTGTGTGTATTTGTTTGATCACATCTTGATCTAAAATCCATGTGCCTACCTCGACTCGTCGAGTTGTCGAGCGTGTCATTAAATCACCGGAGGCAATCATCATTTTCATCATGTCACCTTCACCAAAACAATACACACGTGCATGTTCTAAAAAGCGACCGACCACACTTACAACCCGAATGTTCTCGGTTTTGTCTTTGACGTTTGGTACTAAACAACATATACCACGTATTATCAAATCGATGGATACGTTGTGATTGGATGCTTCTTGTAATTTATCAATAATATCCCGATCAGTAAGAGAGTTGCATTTAAACAATATTTTTGCTTTTAATCCTTTTTTTGCTTTGGCAATTTCTTGATCAATACCATGTAGTATCGCCATTTTAAAGGACATCGGAGAGACAGACAAATAACGATAGGATCCTTGTAAGTTTGCAATACCCATGTTTGTAAAGAAAGTATGGATATCTTCTCCAATGCCTTGATGAGCGGTTAACAATAAAAAGTCAGCGTACAATCGATTGGTTTTTTCATTAAAGTTACCGGTTGAAACACCACTAATGTACGATACTTTTTTGTTTTTTATCATGGTGATAGACAAACATTTTGCATGTACTTTGTATTCTTCAAAACCATAAATCAGTTTGCATCCTGCTTGTTCTAGTATTTCGGCAACATCAATGTTGTTTCTTTCATCAAAGCGTGCCCTTAATTCAATTAAAACAATAACTTCTTTACCATTTTCAGCAGCTTCTCGTAAGTATTGCACAACTTGCGAGTTGTTTGCTAAACGATAAATGGATATTTTAATGGAGGTTACAGAAGATGAAAATGCAGCTTCTTTAAGCAGTTGTAAAAAAGCATCAACATCATCGTATGGATAAGAAAGCAACACGTCTTTTTTATAAATTGCCTCCATGATTGATTTATCTTTATTTACTCCACTTGGATAAACAGCAACATAAGGTGCGTACAAGAGTTCTGTCTTTTGTTTTAAAGTAGCTTGATCAATGAGTGTGTACACATAAGAAAAATCAAGTGGTGATTCACTAGTATGCACATGCATGTCAGTTAAGCGTAGTTTTTCTTTTAAGAAAGTTAATGTAAAGTCACTTAGTTGTTGGTTTACTTCTAATCGTACAGGGGAAAGACGTTCTCTTTTTCTAATGATTTTTTTCATTTGAAGCCGTAAGTCCATGTCAAAATCAATGTACTCATCGTCAAGATGGACATCAGCGTTACGTGTAATGCATATAACCCCAACATGAGACACATCGTATTGCTTAAATACTTTTTTAAAGAAAGCCATTAAAATATCTTCCATAAGCACAAAGGATGTTGTTTCTCTAGGTAAGCGAATCATTTGTGGTAAGTTATCACTGACAGGAATTACACCAATGGTTTCAAAACCACTGTTTGATACTAACGATGCAACGACTACTTTTTGTTTGTTTAAAAGATGAGGAAAAGGATGATGTGCATCAATAATAGAAGGAGAGAGTAAAGGAGAAATGTCTTTTTTAAACACATCTTCGATGTACTTAAGTTCCATGGCTGAACAATCTTTTATTTGTGTATGCTCTATGCCTTGTTGGCTTAATGCTTTGGATAGTTTAAAAAACACTTTGTCTTTTTGCTTATTTAACCTGGCTGTTTCTTGATATATGCATTTGAGTTGTTCTTTGCTTGTTAAGTTTGATTTGTTGTCGGTGTGATTTTTTTTAAGCAAGGAAATATCCGTTAAACTACCAACTCGAATCATGTAAAACTCATCAAGGTTGGATTGAAAGATTGCTAAAAATTTCAAACGTTCTAAAAGTCCTACTGATTTATCCAGTGCTTCTTTTAATACTCGTTCATTAAATTTTAGCCATGATAGTTCACGGTTTTGTGTGTAACTCACATCGTACAAATCATTCATTACTCATCCTTTTGATTCATTATATGCTCAATTAAGTATCCTTCACGAACCCCATAATCACTAACGGTGAGAATGGATGTGTTAAAACGTTTGCATACTTCTTTTAAAATTAAAAGTCCAGGAGTAATGGTGTGAATACGATCGGAAACATGATGCAAAAGCACATCTAAGTTTTCGCGTTTGTCTTTGCTAATAAACTTAATGAGTTTTTTAAGTTCGCTTATGGAAATGTCATTGTCATCCTTGGTTTTATCAAAGATGCTTTGCGATAGCTTACGACCAGCACGAATTGTACCTCCAACACCAATGGCAGAGAAATATTCTTTCTCAAAGATATGTTTTACACTATCTAGCTCATCATTCACAAGTTTTTTAATGGTTTTACGTTCTTTTTTATTTGGTAGTAAGTGTGAAATTGCTTTTTTGTACAAGTTTAATGAACCAACAGGAATACTGATGGCATAAACGATGACATTATCTTCAAACACAACAATTTCAGTTGAACCACCACCAATATCAACAAGCACACCTTGAGGTGAACTGATGACTTTTTTTGCGCCAATAAAGTCAAGGGTAGCTTCCTCTTCACCTGAAATAACGTGAATGTTAGTGCTTGTTTCTTTTTCAATAAGCAAGATCGCTTCTTGCGAGTTTTTGACATTTCGTAAGGCAGCTGTCGCAAACACAACAAAGTGATCGACATTAAATTGTTTGGTTACAGATTGAAACTCAAAAAGTGCATCAATGGCGGCTTTAATACCAGCCATGGACATTTTATCTTCAATAATATACCCCGCTAATCCTAAGTTTTTCTTTGTTGTAAACAACAGTTGAAATTCGTTGTTTTCAATGTTGTATACATTCATGCGTACGGTGTTTGAACCCATATCGACTAAGGCTACGCTACTCATCTTTTTTCTCTCCTTCTAAAAGTTGATAACAACTTTGATATGCTTGTTTTTCTTTGTTTGCTAAATACTCATAAAAATCAGTAATCGCTTTTGATGATGCATCATAGACACATAATCGTTTTATAAAATGAACATCACTTAAAACGCCTAATTGTTGAGAAAGTGCTTTGCTATTGAGTGCATCAGTAGTCTCGCACTTTAACTGATCACTTGTGGACTCATTAATGTAGCGAATCATTTTGACATGCTTGCGAACATCGTGCATAGCTTGATAGTCACTTAAGTCAATGTTTTTAACTTCTGCTATTGTTTGCTTTGTCCACTTGTACAATCGTTTTTGAAGTGTGCTCTTTTTAATAGTCGCATTTTTCTTAACTAGGTTAGTAGCTAAGCTATCGTGTAAAAAATCAATGATACTTAATGCATGAAATGAAAAAATCGCAGATTCTCTAATGTGTTTAGTTTTTATAAGCCAATCACTTACATAACTTTCATGCTCTGGATAACGCTGCACAAAGTCTTTTAAAGTTAAGTTTAAAACATCCATTTCACGGGTAAGTGAAAAATGACGTGCATTACTTTGACATGTTTTGATGAGTTTCTTAGTTTTATTTCTTTTTAAATAAGGCTTAAAAAAGGACAGCAATGAACGTAAATGACGAATTCTCACACGAAACTGATGAACGTGCTCAATTTCATCTGGAAACTCTTTTATTTGTTGTGCACAAACTAATATCTCACTAATCTGTTGATGAAGTAACGACGTTATCCATGCACGATTGGCTTTGTTTTTGTTCATGTTGGCTCACTTTTTTAAAGGGATTACACAATCTTTAGCTATCTTCATTATAAAACTCAACTTTATTAAATGCAACGCAAGTCCTTTATTCAACTGCATTGCTAAGGTAGAAAATTAAGCAATATTGTGTAAAAAAAGGTTATTAAAAAGCCTCGTTTGCTTTATAATGGATTCACAGATCAAATGCAGGAGCAAGAAAATGAGAGATGATAAGACAAAGCAGAGAATACTACAGTATTTAAAACAACACGTTAGTTTTAATGAAAGTGAAGAAAAAGAAGTGTTTGAACATTTAGATCAGCCCGATAGTGTTGTTGAGATAATTGATGCTCAACACAACCTTGTAGGAGTGATTAAAGTATCCACTTGGGATAGTTTTGCCCATCAAAAGGCTGCACAACTTATTGTAGGGTGTGATGAACAGGTAGAAGTATATGAGATTGTACAACAAAAACTAGAACAAGTTCTAGCACAACTCAAAAATCAAGGCATCAACATGATCATGTGTCCCATCAACAACAACAACAACCCTTCACTAAAGAAACTACTAAACCAACAAGACTTTGAGGCGTGGTATGGGTATGTGTATATGAAACATGATGGTTCTGTGCAACCAACAAGCACACTTCATAAACGAAGTGTTGAAAAAGAAGATTTTAAAGAGTACTACCACCACATGGGACTTTGTTTTGTGCCAATGCGTCAAGCCATGGACATTCGTCCTTACAATGTCGTGGATGCGCTGTTTAACGATGAGAAAGCCATTGAAAAAGAATTTAAAGAGTGGTATGAAAACAAAGAAAACTCTTTTATGTATTTTAATGATAACAACCAGTGGGTTGGTTGTGGTTTACTCAATGGCTCTGATATGGACGATATTTTTGTATTAGAGAATCATCAAAAACATGGCTATGGTGCACAAATTGTGCGCGATTTACTAGCCCATGCACAAAAAAACAACATTTTGCTATATACAGGCTTTGTTGCTTATAACAAACATGCTGGAAAATTGTATGAAGACCATGGGTTTGTCCCATATAAAGAAGTTATATATTATCGTTGGCTAAACAATGATTAAGATAACGCATGAAAGTTAATCATGGTACAGTTAAAAAAGGTAGTTAGTGTGTAATGATTAAGTGAGAAGATAAGAGCTAGTATGGAGTAAGTAAACAACGAGCCATGCTCATAAAATCAAGTGAATTTTTATGCGTTGGTTGGATGTACAGTTGAGTACTTTATGCTATAATATGGACTATGTGGAGGTATCACAATGACCTTTAAACAAAAGATAAAAGATTTTATAAGTCCGATAGAGGATGAAGAACTACTAGAACTATCACAAGAGGAGGCGAGTGCGTTGAGTGAGTATGAAAAGCCACACAACAAAAACATATCAAAAATACCAGCAGATGCTAAAATGGTGTTGTTTGAGCCTCGATCCTTTGATGAAGCCGAAGAAGTGGCTCGTCATTTAAAAGGACAACGTGCAGCGGTTGTAAACTTACACCGGTTACCAAAAGAGTATTCACAACGTTCCATTGATTTTTTAACGGGTGTTATTTTTGCCCTTGATGGAACGATACAAAAGATTGGTCACAACGTTATATTATGCACACCAAAAAGCATTGGTGTTGCTGGTGAAATAAGTTTCGATTATAGTGAGGAGTAGTCAATGAGTCAGCAAGAACGATTTCGAATACTGAAAAAGGGTTACGATCGTTTTGCTGTGGATGAAACGATTGATGCTCTACATAAAGAGTTAGAAGATGTTTCTAAAAAACTAGAAGTGTATAAAAAACAAAGTGATCTTGCCAATCAAGAAATGGCAGAAATGAAACGTAAATACACAAGTCTAGTGAATGAACTAATTGCAAAGGAAAATGCCGCGGATGATATTGCCCGCTTGGCACTTCGTGAAGCAAATGTTATGATAGAAAAAGCAGGCGATCATGCGGACATTATTTTAAAAGAAGCACTAGCAACTGCAAAAACATTGCTTGGTGAGCTTGTACGAATTGCAAGTGAAGCCAATGTAAGTAAAACTCAACTGCAAAGCAAGATTTCGGAAATTTCTCAGTTAATCGATGGCTTAGAATTTCCACAAACAAAACCATTTGAATGGATACACAAAGACAACGATCAAGACAACAACCCTAGTCAGTGAAGTGAAAGAGAGTTAACGAAGTGCTGAAAGTTAACCTTCACCCTAATGTTTATCCCTTGTGAGTCATGTTTATGAAAGTTAGTAGTAAACATCGTAACCGGCGTTAACGGAAAATAAGGTGCATAAAGAAATTTTATGAACTAAGGTGGTAACGCGTAATCACGTCCTTAGAGGACGTTTTTTTATTGGAAAGGATATCGAAGATGGAATACAAAGACACACTATTAATGCCTAAAACAGCATTTGAAATGCGAGGCAATTTAAACAAAAAAGAACCAGACATACAAAAGCGTTGGGAACAAGAACAACTTTACTTTAAAATGTTAGAAAAACACAAAGATAAAGAACTGTTTGTGTTGCATGATGGGCCTCCTTATGCAAATGGGAACATTCATATAGGTCATGCACTAAATAAAATATTAAAAGATATCGTTGTTCGATCTCATTTTATGTTGGGATACAAAACACCATTTCGTCCTGGTTGGGACACCCATGGTTTGCCTATTGAAACAGCACTAGCTAAAGCAGGTGTTAACCGTAAAGAAATGAGCATTGCACAATTTCGAAAAAAATGTGAAGCGTACGCATTAAAACAAGTTGACTTGCAAAAAGCCGACATGAAAAAATTAGGGACAGTGGCGGATTATGATGATCCATACATTACTTTAAAACCAGAATATGAAGCACAGCAAATTCGCGTGTTTGCTTCGATGGCTAGCCAAGGGATGATTTATAAAGGGCTAAAACCGGTGTATTGGTCTTATTCTAGTGAGTCTGCCTTAGCTGAAGCTGAAATTGAGTATCACGATAAAAAAGACATGGCTATATATGTCAGCTTTGATGTGCTTGATGGTAAAGGTGTCTTAGAAGCAGGGGATAAATTTGTTATTTGGACCACAACTCCTTGGACAATTCCAGCAAACTTAGCCATTTCACTTAATCCTGAGATGGAGTATGTGAAGGTTGCGACAAAAAAAGGAAACTTAATTGTTTTAAAAGAGTTAGTGGACTCACTGATGAAACAATTTGAATTAGAAGAGTTTGAAGTAGTTAAGCAGTTTAAAGGAATTGATTGTGAGTATATTACAACCCAACATCCACTTTATCAAGATCGAGAATCGTTGGTTATTGTTGGTGATCATGTTAGTGCTGATGCGGGTACGGGTTGTGTTCATACAGCACCAGGTCATGGTGTGGAAGACTTTATCGTTGGGCAACAATATAAACTACCAGCCTTTTGTCCTGTCGATGAACAAGGTAAAATGACGGCAGAAGCAGGGGATTGGTTAGTAGGATTACACGTAGAAAAAGCAAACAAAGAAATTACCGTAAAATTAGATGAACTTGGTGCTTTATTGCATCATCATTGGATCACCCATAGTTACCCACATGATTGGCGTACAAAAAAACCAGTTATCTTTCGTGCTACCACACAATGGTTTGCCTCAATTGATAAAATCCGTGCTACCTTGTTAGAACAAATAGACAATGTGCATTGGATGCCAAGCTGGGGTAAACTACGCATGCACAACATGATTAAAGATCGTGGTGATTGGTGTATTTCTCGTCAACGTGCTTGGGGAGTACCTATTCCTATCTTTTATGGAGAAGATGATCAACCAATTTTAGATCCAGAGGTGTTTGAACATGTGGCACAGTTATTTGAAAAACACGGTTCTAACATTTGGTTTGAACAAGAAGCCAACGACTTATTACCTCAAGGTTACACCCATCCTTCTTCACCAAATGGTGAATTTAAAAAAGAAACAGACATCATGGATGTATGGTTTGATTCAGGGTCATCCTTTACAGGAGGGTTGCTTAGAAAAGAACATACCTATCCTGTAGATTTGTACTTAGAAGGTTCTGATCAATATCGTGGGTGGTTTAACTCTAGTTTAATTATTTCAACAGCAACTAACAATGTTGCGCCATATAAAAATGTTCTATCTCATGGGTTTGTGCTAGATGGTAAAGGCGAAAAAATGAGCAAGTCATTAGGTAATGTAGTTGATCCTAATAAGGTCACATCCACCTTAGGTGCGGATATTTTACGTTTATGGGTAGCGAGTGTTGACTTTACATCCGATGTTCGTATTAGTGATGAACTTTTAAAACAAGTTGTGGAAAACTATCGTAAAATCCGTAACACGTTCCGCTTTATGATGGGTAATCTCGATGATAATACCTTTACATGTGAACATGTACTACCAATTAAAGAGTTACATAAAGTTGATCAATATGTGCTTAAACAAGTACGTGATGTTTTAGAGATTGCTAAAAAGGCATATGTAGAGTATGACTACAACGTGTTAGTGTCCAAAGCCACAACACTACTTACCAATACCTTAAGTGCATATTACTTAGACTTTGCAAAAGATATTTTATACATTGAGAAAAAAGATGATTTAAGACGTCGCCAAGTTCAAAGTGTGTTGTATATTAGTTTAGATGCACTAGTGCGTATTTTTGCGCCAATCTTAGTGCATACCGCAGAAGAGCTATGGGATCATTTAAATGCAAAAGAGTCGATTCATTTACAAACCTTTGCTCAAAAACTTGACGTGCCATTTACTACTGAAGATGATCAAGCATGGAAATGGTTGTTTGACTTTAGAGAAGATGTGTTTAAAGCACTAGAAAATGCACGTGCAGAGAAAGTAATTGGTAAATCATTAGAAGCGCATGTGAAGCTAAATGTAACTGGAAGTGAAAAACAACTCATTGAAACATACATTAATACACCAGCATTAGCTCAGTGGCTTATTGTTTCAAAAGTCACCTTTGATGAAAGTGTGACACAACAATTTGATGTTGTGAAAATAGACATTGAAAAAGTAACTGGCCATACTTGCCCACGTTGTTGGAATGTTAGTGATTCAACAGCAGATGATCATTTATGTGATCGTTGTGCCAATGTATTAGCAGACTAGACAAGGAAACCCCTTGTCTTTTTTTCCATACAATCATTTAAAATAAGTACAAGCAACACAGAATACATAATTTGAAAAGACAGGACATACCTGTTTTTTTAATGTAAAAAAATTTAGTGCAAAACACGTGTAAATAATCACAATATAAGTTGCATTAGTAAAATAGAAAGGTTTACAATTTGCTTAATTAAAGATGTTCACAGCATAATATTGAACAACATGGTGGTGGTGGCGAAAATACTATCAGTGATAATCGAAGGTAAGTTTTCTTAATTGGTTGAAAGGAGAACAGTATGCAAAAGAAAAATTTTCGATTGTTTAAAAGTGTGGTAAGTTTTTTAGTGTTGTTTACGTTGTTTGGAAGTATTTTTAGTGTGCCATTGCACATTAAAGCAGTGGACGTAGATTTAAAGACAGAAGCATTAGAAAAAGGAGCTGCGTGGATTGTTAGCAAGCAACTTGAAAGTGGTGGGTGGACAGAAAGCCGTGATCCAGGTACGACATCCCTTGCACTTAGTGCACTAACAGCTCATGCAAAGTATTTGGGAGTTAATCCTTTAAGTGAGGATTATGATTATCATGAAAATGTTCAAAAGGCTATTGACTACATTTTCTTAAGAGCAACCAAAGACAGTGAGAATAGTTTCGTGCATTGGGGAGTGGATCAAATTTATGTATTAGGTCCTGCAATTATGGCGATTTCTTCAGTAGAAACCCCTGATGAAGTCATAAACATTGAAGGATCATCCCTCAATGGAATGACACACAAACAAGTGGTTCAACAGGTTGTCAATTTTATAGGGGAAGCACAAGTAAAATCAGGTCCTGGTATTGGTCTTTGGTATTATTATCACCCAACAACTTCAGGAGATATGTCGATTTCTGGTTGGGTAACATTAGGATTAATGTATGCAAAAGATAAGTTTAATATAACTATTCCACAAACATTGTTGGATTACTTGGATGAGGGCATAGATATCGTCTTGTTTGATAGTGATCCAACCCATCCTCTTTATGGTGGAGCAGGATATATTTCTGGTTCAACTAACGAAACCTCCTATCAAAGTTGGGTTAATATTCATAAAGTAGGTCATTTGCTTGCAATGTTAGAACTTGTTGGTGATCCTATAACATCGCCACGAGTGCAAGCAGTGTTAACGTTTATTCAACGACACTATAATGCGCCAAATAGTGGAGCTAGTGGAGTCGACTATACTTCACCTTATTTAGTGAATGATTATCTTGATGTAGGTTGGCGTGGTGGACCTAATGGTAATGATCCTTATCCATCCTATAATGCAACGCTCACTTTAATGAAAGGGTTGCTTGCCTATGGAATCGATACATTAACCGTTGCGGAAGAGCCAGTTGTTTGGCAAGATGATTTTGATGAGGTTATTATAGATAATCAAGATGCTTTAGGTTTTTGGCAAAGCGGTGGTTATCCAAACAGTCCAAGTGAGCAATATCGTGTTTACTATACCGCTTGGGCAATGATGACCTTGCTTCGTTCAGTGCCGACAATTGCAGTTACAGGAGTAAGTTTAACATGCCCTCAAGTGGAAATTAAAGTAGGAGATACATTAACACTTACTGGCAATGTACTACCAATTGATGCAACAAACTCAACGATAAGTTGGACATCGTCTGATCCAACAATCGCAACCATAAACAATGGTGTCTTAACGGCACTAAAAGCTGGAACAACTACAATAACAATTACCAGTGAAGATGGTGGTTTTGTGTCATCCTGTACAATTACAGTAGTAAAAAAAGTAACTGGTGTGACCTTAGCATGTCCAAGTGAATCATTAATTGCAGGTGGATCAACCTTAGCAATAACACCAAATGTGTTACCGGTGGATGCTTCTAATAAAACACTCGTTTGGGCATCTTCAGATGCAAAAGTAGCTAGTGTTGTTAATGGGGTAGTTACACCATTAGCAGTTGGTAACACAACAATTTCAGCTACCACTAATGATGGTGGATTTAAAGCCACATGTGCTATCGAAGTGGTTGCGCCAAATGCCATGATTGATGTCATTGTGGAAGATCAAAACAAACTGCAAGTAAAAGCGAATAACCTTGAAAATGCAGTATTGTTTAGTGCATCAGAAGCACTTAATGATAGTGCGATCAAACTTGTTGTTAAGTCAATGGAAGCAAACAGCGTGTTTGTACAAGATAAAACACTATTAGAAGCGTATGCAAAAGAAAACATAAAAGCTGATGCAACAAGATTTGTTTATTTAGATGTTTCACTCTTTAAAATTGTGGGTCAAATTCAAACACAACTAACGAGTTCATTAGAACCAATCACTATTTCTTTTATACTGCCACAAGAACTTAGAGATAAGGATTTTCAACTATTGCGTGTTCATGATAACAAAGTTGAAAAATTAGAATACACCTACAACAAAGAAACATTTGAAATTACATTTACAACCGATAAATTTTCTACCTATGCTATGGTTTATGGTGTAGAAGATCAAATTATAGATACTTCTGATCCACAAAACAATGCCGGGTATTTGTTGTTAATAGGAGTGTTGTTATTGTTCGTATCCTCTTTTGCACAACCAAAAAAAGAGGAAAAGCGTTAGTTAGATGTTTAATGATGGTGATGTTTGCTTACTAATTTAAAAATGTATACTACCATAAGAAAAACAATCGCAAGTGAGTTCACTTGCGATTTGTTTATTCTCTTGTTTTATTAATGATATGCTCAACAACAAGCATCATTGGATCTAAACGTTTGAGTTGATGATTAAGGTAATCTTGTACAACACCAATTTCTGTACAGCCTGATAATAGTACATCCACACCTTTTTCTACAAGATGATCACTTACTTCATTTAATAAACTAGTGGAATATAATGTTGTGTGTTTACTTTTAATTCCATTTGTTGGATGATAAATGGCATCCATGATTTTTTGTTGGAAAGGTTCATCAGGGTATATGAGCGTTATGTTGTTTAGTTGTTCAAACAAACCAATTTCTTGGGTACCATTGGTGGCAAGGATACCTATTTTTTTAATGTGTGGGTGTTTATTAATGAAGTCTTGTAAGACATCAAACACATCCACTAGTTCAAAATCAGCTTCTTTCATCATGTCATTATAAAAGGCATGCGCTGTAAAACATGGCATCATTGCCATATCAACATTGGCATGATTAAGTAGTTCTACCGACTCTTTTAGTTTTTCAAGTGGAGAAGGTCCATGTTGTAAAAGCGCAGCGGTACGATCTTCAATTTGCGCATGATTGTCCACAATAATGCGTGGATAGTCTTGATCTTTTTTTGCCTGGGCTAAGTGAATAAGGGCATTAAAGTAATAAGCGGTAGCATACGATCCCATGCCTCCGATGATACCGAGTGTAGTTTGATTCATAGTAGGTCTCCTTACTATCAATATATCAAAACAAACACATTATAACAACAAACATCGCACACTATCGTTTAAAAAATCAAGTTTCAATGATACAATAGATAAGAATTGCAAAGGAAAAAAGCGTTATGATTACTTCGTTAGATAATAAAAAAGTAAAACAATGGATGAAGTATCATCAACAAAAATACCGTGAACAAGACGAGGTATTTTTAGTTGAAGGTGAACATTTGATACAAGAAGCATACAAACATCAACACTTAAAAGAGTTATTTATACAAGAAGGTGTTGATTTTAAGCTTGATAACATTAAAACAAGCATCGCCACTTCAAAAGTGATGAAAAAACTATCGAAAGTTCAATCAGCACAAACCATGATTGGTTTATGCACACTTCCTAAGCTACCTATAAACGCCAATCATCGTGTTTTTTTGTGCGATAATATTCAAGATCCAGGTAATTTAGGAACGATTATTCGTACCGCCTTAGCCTTTAGTTTTGACGCTATTTATTGTTCAAAGGATACGGTAGATTTTACAAATGATAAAGTAATACGTGCTACTCAAGGTGCTTTGTTTCAAATACCGATAAAAGTAGTGGATATAAAAAAGACGATGTTAAGTCTTAAAAAGCAAGGTGTGCATGTAGTGAGTTGTGCCCTTGATGAAAATGCAACCTCCTTTATTAAGCCTTTGTCTAAGATGGCCTTTGTCTTAGGCAATGAAGGAAATGGCATCTCACAAGATATCATTGCATTAAGTGATCAAACATACAAAATAGATATTCAACACATTGATTCACTCAATGTGGCAATTACAGCAGGTATTGTGGCTCATCAATTTAAAGGAAGTGATGTTCAATGAGTTATACTTTTTATCCGAATTTACCCAAAAAAGAACACGATGAATTTGCGCAACATCATCCATTAGCTACGCTCTCTCAAGATTCACGTTGGGGAGAAGTAAAAAGCGAGTGGAAAAAGCAGTTTGTCGGTTTAAAATACAACGATACACTTGTGGCGAGTGCCCAAGTGTTTATACGGCAATTACCTTTAGGCTTATCGATGGTGTACATCGCACGTGGTCCACTGCTTGATTATGATAATCAAGAAGTAGTGGAGAACTTCTTTACACATGCTAAACATTATTTCAAAAAGTTTGGTCGAGTGATGATTAAGTTTGATCCACCCATCATCCTCTCACAAAGCACATATGAAGATTACAAATATCAACCAGATGAAAAACATAAGGTAATTGTAAATTTAGCTAGTGTGGGGGCACAGTTTCAAGGGTTTAGTCAAAACTTATACAAGTATGCTCAACCTCGTTATGTCTCTCAATTAACCAAACAAGTGTATGAGAGTAAAGGGTATTCTAAAAGTGCAAACCGGCACATTAAATATGCGCAAAAAAAAGGTGTGGAAGTACAACGGATTGACATTGATCAAATCGAGCGATTTGCTAAAATAATTGCATTTACTGAAAAACGTAAAAACATTGGATTGCGTAATCTTGCGTATTTTAAACGAATCATGCAAGCATTTCCACAGGATAGTTATGTGATTATGGCCGTGTTAAACCAACGAAAAATGTTGGAGTCTACTAATGAAAACATAGCGCTTTTAAAAGATAAACTAGCAAACTTAAAAGAAAGCAGTAATTCTTACAACAAAGTATACGATCAATATCAAGCAGCAATCACTGAGAAAAAAAGACTTGAAGAAAACATTGACCAAGATGGTGATATTGTGGATATTTCGGGGTTGTTTGCACTAAAAACTCAACACTCGGTTGATTTATTGTACATGGGTCTAAATGATCATTATCGTAAATACCGTTCTCCTCACTTTTTATATGATCAAGCCATTATGTGGGCGTTTGATCAAGGATATATGATGGTGGATTTTGGAGGAATGGCAGGCACCTTGGATGATGGATTGAGTCAGTTTAAGTCAAGTTTTAATGCTCATGTAGTAGAAATGATTGGGGAATTTGATATTGTGTTATCCCCAATATTGTATAAATTGTATTTAAAAGGGTGGCCACAACTAAAGAAAATGATGTTGTTTTTTAAACGAAAGGAAACCAACCATGATGCTGGAAGTTAAAACAATTGATGCTAATGCAAACGATCAGTTTGTTTTAGCGTGTAAGTATGCGCATTATCAAAAAACATCCATGTATGCTCAATTTTTACAGTTTACAAGTAAAGCAACCATTGAGTATCTCGGGTTTTATGATCAACAACAACTAAAAGCTACCGCCATGGTGTTGATTAAACGTTGGCTTGGTGTTTTTAGCTATGCGTATATTCCTTCTGGAGTTTGTGTGGATTACTCTGACGCTACTTTAGTAGAGCAAACTCATCAAGCTCTTGCGCAACTTGCATTAGTGCGTGCATGGTTTTTACTTCGAATTGATCCTAATGTTCAACGAAAAGAAAAAGACATTAAAGGCAACGACATAAAAGGTGGCTTTAACAATGAATGGGTTACAAGTACTTTAGAAAATCTAAACTACCAACATAAAGGGTATGGGTATGGCTATGATGGATCATGGCGTGATCGTTTTACCTTAATTCTAGATTTAAATCCACCTTTAGAGCAACTCATTAATAACTTTGCTCGTGATAAACGAAATTTTTACCGTCGTCAATTAAAGATGGGAATTACAACAGTAGTTGATCAAGAGCAAGGGGTTGAATATTTAGCAAAGTTTGAAAAACAACTAACAAAAGAACATGGTTTTAAACCAAAACCAGTGTCGTATTTTAAAAAGCTATGTGAATTTTATGGAGAACATGCTCATGTGTTTATCACGAGCATGAGCCAGCAATACAACATTGACCTTCTTAACCATGAACTAGAAACTGGTAAGTACAACAAAGATGAAAAAGCTAAACAATCAAAACTTGAAACCTTAGAACAACTAAAACAATCGTTAGAAAAACATGGTGATACGATTGTGTTATCTGTAGGAATGTTTGTGGATTATGGACATAGTGCATGGGATTTATATTCGTATAAAAACCCAGATTTCTTATCTTATCGTGGAACTATACACATGCATGTCTCTGCCATGGAGTACTTTAAAAATCGCAACATAACACATTATGATTTTGTTGGGTTTTCAGGTGCTACCCATCATGAAGATCCATATTATGGGCTTTATCACTTTAAAAGTGGGTTTAATCCAACTTATGTGGAATACATTGGTCAGTTTGATTTAAAAAACAATGAAACACTAACGAACCTATTTATTAAAGTAAGCACCTTAAAAGTTAGAATTCGTCGTAAGTTAAATGCCCTACGATACACCAAGGATTAATGATTCATGTTTTGGGCATATTGTTTTAATTGGAGTTTATTAATTTTTGGCTATGTGTTTGTTGTGTATCCTAAAATAAAAACTCAAACAATGGATAACATAGTATTTAAAACCTTATTTTATGTGTATGTTTGTTTTGTGCTTTATTTTACGATTATGCCAGTAACACTAAGCTCATTGCGCTTTTTTAGCATCCAACCAATCGCATGGTATGCATTTGAAGATGTGCTTCTTCAACGTCCTAATGCCATAAAAGAAGTGATTTTAAACATTATTATGCTGGTTCCTTTTGGTATTTTATTCCCATTAGCCTTTGATCAAAAAGCATCCACAACGGTTGTGATGGCGTTTTTCTTTAGTGTGTTTATTGAACTTATTCAACCATATGTCAATCCTGCAAGACTATCGGATATTACCGATGT